>ERZ773142.108-NODE-108-length-111676-cov-38.3709_pt1 | contig 111676 bp, 95 predicted proteins | sample MGYA00580853_ERZ773142 | MGnify/ENA primary metagenome ERZ773142 (study PRJEB29015, sample SAMEA2737862) | human gut metagenome | biome: human gut; feature: human-associated habitat; material: faeces | place: China | collected 2012 ...
GAGCCCTTGTATTATAAGGGTTTCTGCCTTGTGTCATTATAATAACACAAGCACCACCATTTACAATGTTCATCATTGGAACAGGAAGTCTGTTTCCATTCACTCCTCCAAGGAAACGGTATAACGGAATCTCAAGTGCATCTGCTGCCGCTCTTGCACATGCGATTGAAACCGCAAGAATTGCATTTGCGCCAAGATTTGATTTATCTTTTGTTCCATCTGCCTGGATCATTGCCTGATCAATTGCATAAGTGTCTCCTGCATCCATTCCAACCAATGCACTGTTGATTGTTGTATTAATATTTTCTACTGCACGGGAAACACCTTTTCCACCGAATCTTGACTTGTCTCCATCACGAAGTTCAAGTGCCTCAAATTCTCCGGTAGAAGCACCACTTGGAGCTGCACCTCTTGCTACAGTTCCATCTACAAGATGCACTTCTGCCTCAACCGTTGGATTTCCGCGTGAGTCGATAATTTCTCTTCCAATTACTTTTTCAATTTCCAGATAATTCATAGTTGTCCATCCTTTCTGAGGACTCCCTCGTCTGTGTTCAGGTATTACAGACAAAGGAGTATACATGATTTATTCACACAGTTAGTTTTCTCTAACCATATGTATTCTATCAAGTTTCTTTACAAAACGCAATATTTTCACTTGATAATGATTCTCATTTTATGAACTTCTATATATTATCTGTACTTGCTATTATTTATATTCTTACTTTTTTATAAATACTCTCTCAGCTTCTCAACCTTCTCAAAATTTGTTGCCCAACTGGTGGCCAATCTCACCACCGTATGCTTCTCATCCGTCTTCTCCCAGAAGCTGACCCTGACATTCTTCTCAAGTTCTTTCAGCTTCTCGTCTTCCATCTCAACAAAGATCTGGTTCGTTGGGGAATCAATATAGAAATCATATCCTTTTTCTTTCAGGATTTCTTTTAGTCTCGCAGCTGTTATGATTGCATTCTTACTGATTTTCATATACAGATCATCTGTAAATAACGTATCAAACTGAACACCAAGGAACCATCCTTTGGCAAGCAGTGCTCCGTGCTGTTTGATCAGTGTCACAAAATGTCTCGGTGCATTTTCTTTTGTAAATACAACTGCCTCTCCGCAGAAGGCACCTACCTTTGTTCCACCAATATAGAAAATGTCACAGTATTCTGCAATATCTTCCATTGTCACATCTGTATCTTCTACTGCAAGACCGTATCCAAGACGTGCTCCATCAAGATACAGCGGAATATGGTACTGCTGACAGATATCAGAAAGCTCTGCGAGTTCGCCACGTGTATACAGTGTGCCATACTCTGTTGGGTGAGAGATGTAGACCATCCCCGGGAAAACCATGTGTTCATGATTCCCATCACTATAAAACTGATTCAAACAATCAGCCACGTCTTTTGGCTGGATCTTCCCTTCCTGCTGTGGAAGTGTAAGTACTTTATGGCCGGAAGCTTCAATCGCACCTGCCTCGTGTGATGCAACATGACCTGTCTCAGCCGCGATAACACCTTCATAGCTCTGGAGCACGGAATCAATTACTGTCTGATTTGTCTGTGTTCCTCCCACAAGGAAGTAAATGTCTGCCTCCGGGCATTTACATGCCTGACGGATCTTTTCCTTTGCGGATTCACAATATGAATCATTTCCGTATCCTGTAATTCCTTCTTTATTTACTTCTGCCAGTCTGCGCAGGATTTCCTCATGTGCGCCTTCTGAATAGTCATTTTCAAATGAAATCATTTCTTAGCTTTTCCTTTCTTTCTGAATGTTGTATTTTTATTTACATTTCTTTTCTCTGGAGATTTCTTGCTCCTTGATTCATTTTTTGTTGTGATCTTCTTAGCAGTTCGTTTGTCAACGGTCTTCTTTTTTCTCACGCTGTACCCAAACGTTCCGATCTTTTTTCCAAGTCCAAGATATTCTCCATGGGAATATGCCAGAAGACCTGTCTTATTGAGTTCGAATTTGCCTTTCTCATCCATATAGGACTCGTCCACCTGAACCGCTTTCACTTCTGCAAGAAACATATGGTGACTTCCAAGTTTCTCAATTTTTGTCACTACACATTCAATATTGACCGGTGCTTCTTCAATGACCGGTGCGTAAGTAAGCTTCTCTGCCTTTTTCGCAGTCAGATGACACTCTTTCCATTTATCCACATCCCGACCGGAGCGCACACCACAGTAATCAGTCGCATGGGCGAGCTGTTCGGTTGTCAGATTGATCACAAACTCTCCGCTCTCTTCAATCATATGATACGAATATCTTTCCGGTCTTACGGAAATGTATACCATCGCCGGATTTGTACATACAGTTCCTGTCCATGCAACGGTAAAAATGTTCGTATTTCCTTCTTTATCTGCCGTACTTACCATAACTGCCGGAAGCGGGTAGACCATATTACCGGCTTTCCATACCTGTTTCGCCATTTCTCTTTCCTCCTGAAAACCGTCCCCTGTTACGGAGACGGTTTTGGCTTTTTTATCTTAAAAATTCTTGTAACTGTTCAGCTTTTCTTACTGCTGCAGTGCTGATACAAGTGCCGGAACGAGCTGTTTCTTACGTGATACGACACCTTTGAGCATCAGTTTCTGTGCATTATCTTCCAGATCATAAGCTCCGATAATTTTTTCTCTTGACTCATTACCACAGCAGATCAGTTCCGAAGATTCTGTAATAATATTTGTCAGCATAAAGAAAATCATATCCAGGCTGTGATTCTGTCTTGTCTTTTCCATCTCCGGAAGTACTGTCGCCTTAATTTCTTCAAGCTCTTCTTCGCTCATTGAATTCACCTGACCAACACCGAATACTGTATCATTCACTGTAAACTGTTTGAAATCAAGGAAAAGAATCTCTTCTGCTGTCTTTCCTTTCAGGTTGCTTCCTGCCTTGAACATTGCCTGCGCAAGCTTCTCTATATTGATCCCTGCAATCTCTGCAAGCTTTTTCGCTGTGCTTTCATCAAGTGGTGTACAAGTTGGGGAACGGAACATCAATGTATCGGAAATAATTGCGGAACAAAGAAGTCCTGCATTCACCGGATCTATTTCGACACCATTTTCCTCATACATCTGAGATACAATTGTCGCTGTACATCCAACCGGCTGATTTCTGAAAAATACAGGTCCGATCGTCTCGATACTACTCAACCTATGGTGATCAATAATCTCCTGGACATCTGCCTCTTCCACTCCGTCGACTGCCTGATTCTTCTCATTATGATCGACAAGGATCACCTGTTTCTTGCTGACATTAAGAAGTCTTCGTCTGGAAACAAGACCTAAGAATTTCCCATCTTCATCTACGACCGGGAAATCACGGAAACGCTTACGCGCCATGACTTCTTTCACATCATCTACATAATCATTCTTACGGAATGTTACGAGGTGATCCTTCGTCATGAAAGATCTTACCGGAATACTCTGGCTGATATGCTGTGCTGCTGTAAATGTATCATGCTGTGTCCAGATAACAACAATTTCTTTTGCCTCTGCCTGACGCAGAATATCTTCTGAGATCGGATCATTCTGGCAGACTACCATACAGCTTGCATCCAGATCAACTGCACACTGCTGTGCATCAATTCGATCCCCAATGATAACAAGATCATCTTTCTCGATAAAGCTTGTCATCAACTCTTTGCTTGATGCTGCAACAGTTACTTTTCCTTTATAAAAATAACCATGTTCATTTCCTGTTACAATTTCACCTTCTACTGCCGCTGCAATATTACGGTACTGTGTTCTTGCCTTCGCTAGCATTGTGTTATCATAGACTTCCATATAGGATTTCGCAATATCACCTTTTGTGATCACACCTTCCAGCACACCGTTACGTGTGATTGGAATTGTATGAGTATTCATCTCTGACATCTTTTCCCATGCTGTACGGATTGAGAGGCTTCCTTGAATTTCCTGACTTTCTTTCAGTTCCACATTCTTTATCTGTTCTCTAAGATCAGAAAGCAATGTCGGAACTTTTACGCCAAAGTGTTCCAGTACATATTGTGTCTCTTCGTTAAGCTGCCCTGCACGACGAGGCTCATACGTTTCTCCGGTGATCTTTGTCTTAAGATTTGCATAAGCAATTGCTGTACAGATAGAATCTGTATCCGGATTCTTATGACCTACAACATACACCTTTTTATTCTCAGCCATTTTTTCTATCTCTCCTTCTCAAATTTATCTCTTATTTACTTTTACACTCACATCAATTTATCTCTGTATTCTGTCATCTTACATGAACAGCTTCTTCATTAAGTATTAAACCTGACAATTTACTATTCAATAAGTAGAGTAACATTTTTTTTCTATTAATCCAACCGCATTTTTCATTTTCTTCACGGATTTTGGCTCTTTTGTTGTATTTTTTCTCATACATATGTTATACTTTTGATTAACGAGAAAAAGAAAATGAGGTGCTTTTAATGAGCGAAGAAATGAAAGAATTACAGACAAATGAAGTAACAGAAACAATGGCAGACTATGAAGATCATTTCGATGATGCGAATCCATGGAACAGAGTCCAGGATTATATGGATAAGAAAACTGTTCTTCCTGTTAAAATTGAAGGTGTTGTCAACGGTGGCGTAATTGTAATGGTAGAAGGACTTCGCGGATTCGTTCCGGCTTCTAAGCTGTCCCTTTCCTATATTGAGAATCTGGAAGATTATCTTCTCAAGGATATCGAAGTACAGGTGATTGATGTTGACCAGGCGAATAATCGTCTTGTCCTTTCTGCACGTGAGCTTCTGAAGGAAAAGGAAAAAGCAGCACGTGATGCACAAATTGCAAGTATGAAGGTTGGAACTGTTCTGAAAGGAACTGTAGAAACACTTCAGAACTATGGAGCATTTGTAAAGTTGGAGAACGGACTTTCCGGTCTGGTTCACGTTTCACAGATCTCCCAGAAACGTGTAAAAATGCCTTCTGATGTTCTCACAGTTGGCGATGAAGTTGAAGTGAAAGTCATCGGTATCAAAGATGGCAAGATCAGCCTTAGCATGAAAGCTCTCGAAGAAGACAAAGAGAAGGCTGAAGAGAAAGCTGAAAAGGTTGTGATCCCGAAAGCGGAAGATATCGGAACAAACCTTGGAGATCTCTTTAAAAATATCCAGTTATAGAAATTGGTGCTGTGATCCTGTTCAGATTGATAATCTGCGTAATTGGCAGCATGATACAGAAAAAGTCCCTTTCAGAAGTTTATTTCTTCTGAAGGGACTTTTCTATTTTCATAGTTTCAATAATTCAGCAATATTTATTATGCACAAACATTCTCCAGAATCTCTTCTAACGCATTCTTGGAACTCGTATGACAACGAATCACATCCGCATTGCATCTGCCGGCTTCTTCTACCGCACAGCGAACCATTTTATGGGATACTGTGTTTGTGAAAAGAACGATCAGATCAGGACTTCCAATCTGTTTGCTTAAGCTTGCTGACATCTGGGTGAAGATCTTCGCCTTACAATTAAACTGTTTACAGACTTTCTTATACTGACATACCATTCTGTCATGTCCTCCAATGATTACTACACTCATACTGAATTACCTCCTGAAATCTGAATCTGATTATCTATTACTTCACCTATTTTTTTCCTGTATGTTTTATGAATTCATTTCCACATATCTTCCTCATTTGTTAGTTGCGTCTAACCCATGTATTTACTATACTATAACGAAAACGTAATATCAATATCATTTACTGATAATGTTTCTCATTAGAATAAAGAATGTGCCTTGGCACATTCTTGCGCCTGCGGTGGTCGCTTGCGACACCTACCTTGTACGCCGCAGTGCGCATCCTGAGCGGAGCGTTTTTTATATGTTAGGAAAGAACTTTCCTAACATATAAAAAAGAACTACCTGGACAAACCTCTACAAAAGTTAATCCCGGCAGTTCTTTTTCTTGCCTTTTTTATTTTATGTTGTTTCACTCAAGATTGCTGTTCACAGTAACTACTCAAGTTCTGTTCTATTATTTTCATCCAGCAGATTCTTCATACTTCCAAGGCTTATCATCAATGTAGACGCATTGTGCAAAAGTGCAGATACTGTCGGCTGGACAATTCCTGTCACGCCAAGCAGAATCAGTCCTGAATTGATTCCGACGATATTTCTGTAATTCTTATGTATCCGCTTCATCATGGCATTTGCCAGAAGTTTCAGTGTCACAACTTCACGCAGGTCATCTGCCGCAATCGTGATATCTGCAATCTCTCTTGCAATCTCTGCGCCGTCACTGATCGCAATCCCCGCATCCGCTGCTGAAAGAGCAGGTGAATCATTGATCCCATCACCGATCATAATTACTTTTCTTCCTTCTGCTTTTTCTTTCTCAACGAAATTCGCTTTATCTTCCGGAAGAACCTCAGCATAATATTCATCAACACCAACGCGTTTCGCAATTGCCGCCGCTGTACGTTCACTGTCACCTGTCATCATAACAACTTTACGGATACCGGCTTTCTTCAGATCACGAACCATTTCTGTTGCCTCTTCACGAAGTGGGTCTTCAATGCAGATAACTGCAACAAGTTGTTTCTCGATTGCCAGATACAGATGAGAGTATTCTGGTTTTAACGAATCGTATCTATCCTGATATTCGGATGGAATCGTACATCCTTCATCTTCGAAAATGAAATGACTGCTTCCGATCAGAACCTTTTTATCATCAATAGAGGATGAGATTCCATGTGCCACAACATATTCTACTTTTGAGTGCATTTCTTCATGAGACAAATGTCTTTCTTTCGCTGCATCTACAACGGCCTTTGCCATAGAATGAGGAAAATGTTCTTCCAGACATGCTGCAATACGAAGCAGATCATTTTCTGAGTATTCACTGAAAGCAACAATCTCTTTCACTGTCGGCGTTGCCTTTGTCAATGTTCCTGTCTTATCAAAAACGATTGTATCTGCATCTGCTACTGCCTCTAAGAACTTACCACCCTTTACTGTGATATTGTTCTCGCCTGCCTCACGGATTGCCGAAAGTACAGTGATCGGCATCGCAAGCTTCAATGCACAGGAGAAATCTACCATCAGAACAGACAGTGTCTTCGTAATATTTCTTGTCAGGAGCCAGACTGCACCTGTCCCCAGTAATGTATATGGAACAAGTCTATCTGCAAGATGTTCTGCCTTACCTTCTACAGAAGACTTCAGTTTTTCAGAATCCTCGATCATTGTCACAATCTTCTCAAATCTCGTAGAGCCTGATACCGCTTTGACAAGAACTTCAATCTCACCTTCTTCGAGAACTGTTCCGGCGAAAACAGACTGTCCTACACTTCTTCTTACAGGAAGTGACTCACCTGTAAGAGATGCCTGATTGACCATTCCTTCACCAGTAACTACTTCCCCATCAAACGGGATCACATTTCCCATATGAATCACAACATGGTCTCCCGGCTCAATATCTGATGATTTTACAAGAATCTCCTGTTCATTTCTCTTCAGCCACACTTTATTGACATTAAGTGACATACTGCGCGCAAGATCTCCGACAGACTTTTTATGCGTCCATTCTTCTATGATCTCACCAATTCCAAGCAGGAACATGACAGATCCAGCTGTAGCATAATCTCTACGGAATACGGAAACGCTGATTGCTGTAGCATCCAGGACAGGAACCTCTATCTTACCATGCATCAGGCAACAGATTCCGTGCCAGATATATTTCACTGATTTTACAGATGTAATCACTGCACGGACCGGCATTGGAAGGAATAATTTACTTCCATAATGAAGAACCGTCTTCATAACCAGCTTTTCCTGATAAACAGCATTCAATTCTCTTCCTGAACCTGCTGCGACGTGCTCCGGCAATTTTGCATTTTCATAAGAAAATTCCTTTAATAAATTCAATACCTCTTCCCGGGTTCCAACATAACAGATCACAGCATCTGCGGTGCGTTCATATACTTTTACGTCTGTTACATTCTTCTGATTGGAGAGGAACCAGGATAGAGTATCCGCCTCCGTATATGTCATCCTTTTCTGGACAACATGGATACGAAGGCGGCCATTAATCTCATGCTTTACAATGAATTTCATAGAGAATTAAACTTCTTCCTCTTTGAAATCCTGCGCACCTGTATTCTCTTCCTGAGTTTCTGTCTCTTCTGCTTCTTCTGCTTCGTAGACAGCCTCAGCCTCTTTTGCTGCACGTGACTCATTGATCTGCTGAGCCTCTGCAAGGATATCCTCTGCATTCTCCTGAACAGTTGTTGCTGTCTTCATCACACAGTCTTTTGCTCTTAAAACTGCTGCTGTACAGTTTGTGTAAACTTTCTTTGCATCATCACTCGCAAGAATTTTCACTCCCGCTGTTCCGAAAAGAACACCTCCTGCAAAGATTCCTGCTTTTTTCAATTTAAATATATCCCACATTATATAAAACCTCCTAAATTTTTATACATCATATCAACCCAGTATACAGATAGTCAATTCTAACTGCATTTATCGATAAATTTTATCGTTTATTCTCCGGTAATTTAATCGATGTTACTTTTTGGTCTTTTACATAACCGCAATGTTTTAATCCTTCGCGAACCACCTTATTCCATCCTGTTTCTGTGAGTTTAAAAATCGTATCATCATCCAACATGATAATACAGCCTCCCTCTTCCGGGCAATCCTGCGCACAATCAACTTTATACATATTTTTTCTGTTGATTGCTCCGATTTCTTCTAATGCATTGATCATTCTGTAGACCGTTGCCACGCCAATATTTTCATCTTCCTGAGATGCCTTATAAAAGATTTCTTTACAGCTTGAGCATTCATTTTCCAGAATGATATCGATCAGCATCTTACGCTGTTTTGTGATTCGGCATCCGTTTTCTTTTAGTTTTTCAATAATCTGCTCTTTTTTACTCACGGCACTCCTGCTTTCTGGTCTTCGCTGCATCAGTTGCTTCGCTATCTCACAGAGTTTTGCTCTTATGAGACAGATGTGACCTCATATCCTGCATTTTTTACTGCATTTTTTAAATCTGTCAGATCAATTTCTCTATCATAGGAAACTTCTGCACTATTGTCCTTCAAACTCACCTTTGCAGTAACGCCGTCCAATCCATTTAATGCATTCGTTACGGTATTTGCACAATGCTCACAATGCATTCCTGAAATCTTCAACGTCTTTCTGCCAATCACCGGTCCGTCTAAAAATTTTGTTTTCGGTTTCTTACTGTTTCCAGAACCTCCTCCGCAACAAGGACCTTCTCCTTTAAAATGTTTGATTGATCCTTTCAGAGCCAGTCCGAGCAATATAATTACAATCAGTACAATAATAATATCTGCCATTTTGAGCTTCCTCTTTTAGTCTTCTTTCTCTTCTCTGTTTTCTCTCCATCTCTTAATCCACAGATAAATCTGATAAATGGATACACCTACAAGGTAAATCAAAAGAAATGCGCCAAACGCATAAAACATAGAACCAGTCGAATTTCCCATTCTAATCACCTTCTACTTTTTCTTCGTATATTGGGATTTTCCTGCTGCCGTGCTGCATCCACCGCAGCTGCCACAATTGCCACTACATCCGGCGCATCCGACATGTTTTCCTTCTTTATGATTTTTATATGCTTTATAAATGAGAAAAATACAATATCCGATAATTAAAGTTATTATTACAATATTTGCTATCATTGTCTTCAACACCTCTTTTTTCTCTTATTATAACAGAGAGCCGGATACATTTCCTGCATCCAGCTCTATTTTTCAAGAACGCTTTCACGTTCTTGTTTCTCTCATATTACGCTGCCTGCACAGAACGTTTTGAGTATACTTTCTGATCTTTGTACGGATCTGGTCTGAAGAGCATGAACAGAAGGAAGATCAATAAGATAAATCCTACTGCTGTACCTACGCCAAATGCTCCGCCTGTTACGAAAGATCCTACCTGGTATACGATCAGGCAAACAACATAAGCAAATACATTCTGGAACAGGATTGCAAACCAGAACCATTTTCTGGACTGCATCTGCTGTGCCATTGTCGCGATTGCTGCAAGACAAGGTGAGTCAAGCAGGTTGAACAGAAGGAATGTAAATGCTGCAATTGTTGACGGGAACCAGGAAGCAACTCCCTGCGCTACTGTCACTGCGTCTTCTGTATCTCCGGACACATTTGCAAGAACTCCCATTGTAGAAACGATTGCTTCTTTCGCTGTAAATCCTGAGATAGATGCTGCTACAGGCTGCCACTCTCCAAATCCAAGTGGTGCGAACAGAGGGGCGATCACTCCACCGATTGCTGCCATCAAGCTGTCTGCGCTGTCTTCTACAAGTCCAAATCCATCTGCTGTAAATCCGAATCCGCCAAGGAACCACATTACTACGCATGCAAGGAACAGGATTGTTCCGGCTTTGATGATAAATCCTTTCAGTCTCTCCCAAACATGAAGGAGAACTGTCTTAGCCTGTGGAATATGGTACTGTGGAAGTTCCATTACAAATGGAGCCGGTTTTCCTGAGAAAGGTTTTGTTTTCTTCAGGATGATTGCAGAAACAAGTACTGCAACGATTCCTACAAAGTACATCAATGGTGCAATGAAGGAGCTCTCCTGATATCCTGCCACTTCACCGGCAATAACTCCACCCATCATAGCGATAACCGGAAGTTTTGCTCCACATGGGATAAATGTTGCTGTCATGATTGTAAGACGTCTGTCATTATCCTGCTCAATTGTCTTAGAAGCCATGATTCCAGGAATTCCACATCCTGAAGAAATCAAAAGCGGAATAAAGCTCTTGCCTGAAAGTCCGAAATGTCTGAACACACGATCCATAACGAATGCGATACGTACCATGTATCCGCAGTCTTCAAGAATAGACAGGAAAAGGAACAGGATTGCCATCTGTGGAACGAATCCAAGTACTGCTCCAAGTCCGCCGATGATACCATCCACTACAAGTCCGTTGATCAGATCACTTGCTCCGACATTTGTAAGGAATCCTCCAACTGCCTCCTGAATAGCTCCAACGAATGTATCATTTGTCCAGTCTGTTACAAATGTACCTACTGTTGTGACAGATATGTAATATACAAGCCACATAACTGCAATGAAAATCGGAATACCGAGGATACGGTTTGTAACGATACGGTCAATTTTATCCGATGTTGTCAGTTTTTCTTTTGCTTTTTTAACAGTAGTTCCTACAATTTTCTGAATAAACTGATAACGTCCGTCAGTTACAATACTTTCCATATCGTCATCATGTTTCTTTTCCAGTTTTGTTCTTTCATCTTCAACAACTGCTTTTGCTGCACCTGAGAGCTTTATCTGATCTACAACTTTGCTGTCATTTTCAAGAAACTTTACAGCGTACCATCTTTTTTTATCTTCTGTAATTGTATCAGGAAGGATTTCCTTTACGCTTTCTACAGCAGCTTCTATATCTTTTGCAAAGATCTCACTAGGAAGTTTTACTTCCTTCTGCTTTGCAACTTTGATTGCTTCATCGATCAGTTCATCCAGACCTTTCTGCTTCAATGCTGAAATCTCAACGATTGGGCAGCCGATCAGCATGGAAAGACGCTTGACATCAATTTTAATGCCTCTCTTGGCGAGAAGATCGCACATGTTCAATGCGATTACAACCGGTACTCCTGTCTCAACCAGCTGTGTTGTAAGATACAGGTTACGTTCGATGTTAGTTGCGTCAACAAGGTCAACGATTACATCCGGATTCTCATTCAGAACATAATCACGGCTGACAACCTCCTCAAGTGTATATGGAGAAAGGGAATAGATTCCCGGAAGGTCAGTTACTGTAACGTCTTCCTTTTTGTATTTCTTATTCTTGATCTTACCTTCTTTTTTCTCTACCGTTACTCCCGGCCAGTTTCCAACATACTGGTTCGCTCCTGTAAGAGCATTAAACAGTGTTGTCTTACCGCAGTTCGGGTTTCCTGCAAGTGCAATTGTGATTGCCATTACTCTCTTTGCCTCCTTAAATTCTAGAATCTCTCATCAGGTTTTTTGTATCTGTAGGCTTATTTAACCTCTACACACTGTGCATCTGCCTTTCTGACAGTAAGCTCGTATCCACGAACTGTAATTTCAACCGGATCACCAAGTGGTGCAACTTTTCTGATAAAAAGTTCACTTCCTTTTGTTATTCCCATATCCATAATACGGCGTTTGTAAGCACTGTCTCCATCGATTTTTGTAACTACAACAGTAGTTCCTACTTTTGCATCACCTAAAGTCATAACACATACTCCTTTCTTAATTTACTCATCACTTTTTCAGCGTCTCAATCAGATCATGATATGGCGCGCCATATCAGCATTTACTGCTACTCTCGAATCTTTAATATTAACAATAACGTTACCGCCAATTGCAGATAACACGATCACTTCTGCTCCGGGCACAAATCCAAGATTCGCAAGAAAACGCTTTGTCTCATCATTTCCGCTTACTCTCTTAATTGTATTGGTTTCGCCAATGTTGGCCATTGTAAGTGGCATAATCTCACGCTTCTTTCTTAAATGATATTAGAATCCATTCTCATTTGATATAGATTATTAAAAACAGTTGAGATTGATAATTTTTTTCATTTTCTCTCCTGTTCGTAAGTTAGTATATGCTAATCTTTATTAGTTGTCAATGACTAATTTGCAGTTTTTCTATTTTTTTCTGTTCAACGCCATTCCAAATCTATGTTGAATTTGTCTGGCAAATTATTTGCTGTCAGGAATAAATTATGATATACTAAGCAAAGACATGAAAATTCACTGTAAATAGTGATACGAATAAATTCTAATTTATATAGAGGAGGCCATTACCTATGCATGTAAATGAATCATCTGAAAATTATCTGGAGACAATCCTCATGTTAAGCAAGAAGCTTCCTGTCGTACGTGCCGTCGACATTGCAACAGAGCTTAACTTTAAGAAATCAAGTGTCAGTGTAGCAATGAAAAAGCTCAGAGAAAGCGAACATATTATTGTATCTCGTGAGGGCTATATTACATTAACAGAATCCGGACAGGCGATTGCTGACATGATATATGAGCGTCACACTCTTCTCTCTTCCTGGCTTGAGAGACTCGGAGTTGACCCACAGATTGCCGCTGATGATGCTTGTCGTATGGAGCATGTGATCAGTGAGGAAAGTTTCAATGCGATCAAGAAGCATATTGTTTCTCATTCTTAAAACGAAAAAGCACCTTCAGAAGAGTGATATCTCTTCTGTTAGTGCTTTTTTCTTACTTTTACTTATCGTTATAATGATACCTACATGCTAAACATACAAACGGAGTTGGTGGGATTCGAACCCACGTGCCCCGGAGGGCTAACGCATTTCGAGTGCGCCCCGTTATGACCACTTCGATACAACTCCATATGATATTTTCTGCCTTAACAGACATCTTTTTAATTATAGCATTTCTTCTTGAAAAATCAAGTGATAATTCTCCTTAAAAATTTGTTAAGTCACTCACAAATTTTGTCGTTACAAATTTAATAAATACGTATATAATAGATATGATATCAAAAACAGGCTCTTCCTTCTTATCTACATTACTTTTTAAGGGGGACTCTCATGAACCACAATACACTCGTAATTGAAATCAAATCTACACTTGATAAACTTATTGCTGCCAGAACTAGTCTTGGTTATGATTACATTGTGTATGGATTACTCTTGATAAACGAGGATCAGACTCGTGTATCCAATATTACCAAAGCTTTGTACATCGATATTGCTGCCCATTATGAGACAAGCTGGTCTTGTGTAGAAAAAAACATCCGCAATACGGTCAATGCAATCTGGACTGCGGAAAATAAAACTATTCTTGAAATGATTTTCAACAGAACCCATATGGACAGAAAACCAACGAATAAAGAATTTTTTGAATATTTATACGATTTTATTTTCTTATCACAAGAAACCGCCCCGACCCAATCAGAAGAAAATGTATCTTGCATCCTCTGCCCTGTCTGCAACAATAAATGTCAGGTACTCGAAAGTATGCTTTCCTTTGTGACAAAACGACTTCAGCCTGAACCTGACTGCACGCATGTATGATATATAAATAATCAATCCGTTTTTCAAAAAGGACCTCCCTTCAATTACCGGGAAGCCCTTTTTATATCTGAAATAATTATAGCTTTTCTCTTTCTTCCATAATCCAGTCCATCACTCTCTCAATTCCTTCTCCCGTCTTCGCGCTGACCGGAAGAACAACTGCATTTGGATTTAATTTCAGAATCCGTTCTTTCGCAACTTCGAAGTCAAAATCAAAATACTCTAGAGTATCTATTTTATTGATCAATACCAGATCGCTTACTTGAAACATCAACGGATATTTCAGTGGTTTGTCATCTCCCTCCGGCACACTTAGGAGCATCACATTCTTATGTGCACCGGTATCAAACTCGGCCGGACAGACCAAATTCCCAATATTTTCAAGAATTAACAAATCGAGGTTCTCTGTATCATATTCGAGTAATGCACGGGATACCATATCTGCATCAATATGGCACAATCCGCAATTATGGATCTGAATGGATTCTACTCCTGTCAGATCTGCAACTCTCTGTGCATCTAAACTTGTCTCAATATCTACATCCATCTCGCCGATTCTCAGCTGATCTTTCAATTTATTGATCAATGTAGTTAGAAATGTTGTCTTTCCACTTCCCGGTCCGGACATAACATTTAAAAATAGTGTTCCCTGCGCACTCATTTTCTCGCGGATTGCCTTTGAAGTAGCATCATTATCTGCAAACACGCTTTCTTTAATCTCAATCACTCTGACATTTCCCATGTTTTTATTCCCTTTCTTCAACATCTTATGCATTCACTTCCTGTATCTTTTCCAACAGATAATCAGCCAGTTCCTTCACACCCTCTCCTGTCTTTGCAGAGATGTAAAAAATCTTAATCTGTGGATTCAATCTTCTTGCACATGCTTCAACATAGTCTTTTCGGAAATCAAAAACAGGTAATGCATCGATTTTGTTTATCACTAACACGTCAGATACTTCATACATCAGCGGATATTTCGCCGGTTTGTCATCTCCTTCCGGAACAGAAAGAATCGTCAGATTAAAGTTTGCACCTGTATCAAACTCAGCCGGACAAACAAGATTCCCTATATTCTCAAGTACAACAAAGTCCAGATCATCTCTTTCAAACGCTCTGATTCCCTGTCGTGTCATATCTGCATCCAGATGACACATCCCACCGGTATGCAGCTGAATCGATGGAACTCCCGCTTCGATCAATGTATTCGCATCCACGTCAGAATCAATATCTGCTTCCATCACGCCCCATTTGATTTTTCCTTCAAAATGAGGTTTCAATGCCAGAAGTGTACTTGTCTTTCCGCTTCCCGGACTGGACATCAGATTCATCAGACATGTCTTCTGTGCCTTTAATTCCTGGCGCAGTGCCTGTGCATCTGCATTGTTATCTTCAAGAATTGTCTCTTTTAATTCTATTACTTTTGCTTTTTCCATGCGTTCTCCCCCTGGTGTCGGACACCATTTTGTTTTTTTGCTTTTATCTCCAACTACAATACCTGCGGATTGTTTCATATAAAGTCATTATATGTTACTGTTCACTCCCGTGTCAATCACTCCGCTGATTGACACGGAGGATGCATGTTTTGGCTTGAATGCATCTCGCCCCATCGCCAAAGGCGATTTAAAATGGCGAGATGCGTTGCTGGTCGCACATCGTGTGAACAGTAACCATTATATCAAATAGGCACAATTTTGTATATTTTTTATAATGCCTTTCTTACATCTCTGTGATATAATTTTGTTAGATATAACTAACAATAACTATTCTTTTCTAATATGTGTGAGCTTTATCTATCTTGCTTGAAGTCAGAGTATTCCTAACTAAGATAAACTCCATTCTCACACAGAACAGGGGGGCGAACTATGTTTTTATCCTTAACCAATATCAAAAAATCCTTTGGACAAGGCGACAGTCGTGTAGAAGTCTTAAAAGGCATTGATCTATCGATTGAAAAAGGAGAATTCTGTGTTCTTCTTGGACCTTCCGGCTCGGGAAAATCCACTTTGCTGAATATCATCGGAGGTATTGACCGTGCAGACAGCGGGCAGATCACAATTGAAGGCGAACTGATGGAAAAAATGACTGCAAAACGCTTGAGTCAATACCGAAGGAAGCATCTCGGATATGTTTTCCAGATGTATAATCTGATTCCGAATCTTACCGTGCGCGAGAATATTGAAGTCGGTGCTTACTTAAGTGATCACGCGTTAGATGTAGATGAACTTCTTGATACCCTTGGTCTTTCTGCACATCAGAAAAAACTGCCGAATCAGCTCTCCGGAGGTCAGCAGCAACGTACTGCAATTGGGCGGGCGATTGTTAAAAATCCTGATATTCTGCTCTGTGATGAGCCAACCGGCGCGCTTGATTATAAAACGTCGAAAGAAATACTGAAGCTGATTGAAACAGTCAATCAAAAATACGGCAATACAGTTGTAATGGTAACGCACAACGATGCGATCAAAGATATGGCAGACCGCGTTGTCCGGATTCATGACGGTATGATACGAAAAAATTATCTGAACGATCATAAGGTCAGTGCACAGGAACTCGACTGGTAAAGGAGGCTACAGACAATGAAAAATCCATTGAATAAACGTCTCCCCAGAGAATTCCGGAAAGACTTTGGTAAGTATCTTGTCATTTTCCTTCTTCTTGTAATAACCATCGGATTTGTCTCCGGATTTCTTGTTGCCGATGGCAGCATGATCAAAGCTTATAATGAAGGAATTGACAAATATAATACAGAGAACGGACATTTCCGTACTTCTGAAAAAATGAATGATGCGCAGATTCAGTCTGTGGAAGAAAATGGTATCCGTATCTATGACAATTTCTATCTGGAACAGGATTTAACAAATGGCAGCACAATGCGTATTTTTGCAAACAGGGAGCAGGTGAATCTTGCCTGCCTCATGGAAGGAGTATTTCCAAAAGCGGCAAATGAAATCGCCATCGATCGTATGTATGCTGACAACAATAAGATTTCCATCGGAGACACACTGAAAAGTGATACACAGAGTTGGAAAGTTACCGGATTCATTGCTCTTCCGGATTACAGCTGTCTTTTCCAGAACAACAACGATTCCATGTTTGATTCTGTCAAATTCGGAATTGGAGTTGTAACGTCCGAAGCATTTGAATCTTTGGATTCTCCACTTGTAAAATACTGCTATGCGTGGAAATACAACGATGAACCTACGACAGAGAAAGAAGAAAAAGAAGTATCTGATGATCTGATGAAAGCAATCAACAAGGATGTTTCTCTGGAAGAATTCGTTCCGCGTTATCTCAACCAGGCAATCACATTTACCCGGGATGATATGGGAAGCGACCGCGCAATGATGATCGTATTTCTTTATATCGTAATTGCGATCATGGCGTTTGTCTTTGGCATTACGATTAGCAACACCATTGCAAAAGAGGCAAATGTCATCGGAACTCTTCTTGCCAGCGGCTACACCAGAAATGAACTGATCCGCCATTATATGACCATGCCGATCCTTGTCACACTGGTCGGAGCTTTGATCGGAAATGTTCTCGGCTATACGATCATGAAAGATGTCTGCGCCGGTATGTATTATGGAAGCTACAGCCTTCCGACATATGTAACCGTCTGGAACGCAGAAGCATTTCTGCTTACTACGATCATTCCGATCTTGCTAATGCTTCTCGTCAATTACACAGTACTTCGCAGAAGACTATCACTTTCTCCTTTGAAGTTCCTCCGCAGAGACTTAAAGAGAAGGCAACAAAAGCATGCATTATCACTGAACAGAAGAATTCCATTTTTCAGTCGTTTCCGACTGCGTGTGATTTTCCAGAATGTCAGCAATTACCTTCTGCTGTTCCTCGGAATCTTATTTGCAAACCTTCTGTTGATGTTCGGTCTGCTCTTCCCTGCTGTACTCGATCATTATCAGACTGTTCTAAAAGATAATCTGCTTTGTAACTACCAGTACATTTTGCAGATACCGATCAACGCCATGGACGAAGATCATAAACTTGAAAGCCTTGTAAATATGCTCCATTTTCAGCACGAGGTAGAAACCGATAACCCTGATGCGGAGAAATTCAGCGCTTATTCACTGAAAACAACAGATAAGAAATATAGGGAAGAGGAAATCCTGCTCTATGGACTTGCAGATAACAGCCGCTATCTTCCGATTGATTTTCAGGAAACTGTATCTGACAAAGATGTTTCAAAGAAAGAGGATGCTTCTGATGCAACTCCTGCATACATCTCTTCTGCTTATGCAGATAAATATCTTCTGGATATCGGTGATGAAATCACTTTAAAGGAAGCTTATGAAGATGATACATACACGTTTTCTATTGAAGGAATCTACGATTATGAAGGTGGTCTGACCGTTTTTCTTCCACAGGATACGTTCAATGAACTGTTTGACCTTGGTTCCGATTACTTCAGTGGTTATCTCTCTGACAGCGAGATAACCGATATTGACCAAAAATACATCGGCTCTGTGATCGACCTCGACAGTCTGTCTAAAATCTCCCGACAATTGGATGTTTCGATGGGAAGCATGATGTATCTGTTAGACGGATTTTCAATCGTGCTCTTTATGATTCTGATCTATCTTTTGTCAAAGATCATTATCGAAAAGAATGCACAGTCAATCTCTATGACAAAAATACTTGGATACTCTGACCGGGAGATCAGCAGTCTGTATCTGCTGTCTACAACCATTATGGTCGTAGTCTTCCTGCTTCTGAGTTTTCCGATAGAAACAGTTCTCATGAACGCTCTCTTCCGTGGAATTATGATCAGCAGTATTTCCGGTTGGATCCCATTGTACATTGATCCGGTCCTGTATGTAAAAATGTTCCTGCTAGGATTCGGAACTTACCTGCTTGTTGCATTGATCGAATACCGCCGGATCAAGAAAGTACCTATGGATCAGGCATTAAAAAATATTAAATAATCGTGATTGTACCTGTATCTGCTGCCTAAGGACTTCTAAGTTAGGCATAACAGTGCAGGTCCCATTTGAAAGGAGAATTTCTCGTGAAAAGAAAAATGTTGCAAAAATTAGTTCCCGGTCTGTGCGCCAGTCTTGTCTTGGTTTCTGCCACAAGTCTGACAGGATGCTCCACTGACACAAAGACAGCTGCCACAGCTTCAGATGCTGACAAATCAGAAACGGTATATGTAAAAGCTGATGCAAGCGGAACGATAAATGAGATCAAAGTCCAGACAGACTTGAAAAATAACGGAACATCAAAGGAAATCAAAGACTTCTCAACTCTGAAAGACATAAAAAATACGAAAGGAAATGAGTCCTTCACCCAGTCCTCTGACGGAACGATCACCTGGGAAAACACAGGGGAGGACATTCATTATGAAGGTACTTCTACAGAAGAACTTCCTGTAAATGTAAAAATCAGTTACACACTGGATGGAAAATCTATACAACCGGAAGATCTCTCCGGAAAAAGCGGCAAACTTGGAATTCGTTTTGATTATGAAAATACTACCGAAGAAAATGTAACCATAAATGGTGAAGAGATGACTTCTCCGGTTCCATTCGCAGTGATCTCCGCCATGATTCTTCCGGAAGATACTGCTTCTAATATCCAGGTGACGAATGGTAAAATATTTACCATGAATGACCAGAGCGTCGTTGTCGGTTATGCCTGCCCGGGACTTAAGGACAGTCTGAAGCTTACTGATTATGAACCTACGGAAGATATCTCTATCCCAGAATCAGTGGAAGTAACTGCAGATGTAACAGATTTTGAGATGGACTTTACTGCAACCGTGGTCTCCTCCGGTCTGTTTGAAGATCTCGAAGAGGATTCCTTTGACGATATGGAGGATGCCGCTGACAGCCTGCAGGAACTCGGAGATGCATCCGGCAAACTTGCTGACGGAGCAGCACAGCTGCTAGGCGGCGCTTCTACTTATCAAAGTTATCTTGGGCAATATGTAGACGGTGTCTCACAACTTGCCGAGGGAACAGACACTTTAGATGACGGTGTAACTGCACTTAATGAAAATTCCGGAAAGCTGGTTTCAGGTGCTTCTTCTCTTCAAACTGGTCTTGAACAGCTGAATTCTGCTCTCTCTGGCCAGATATGCACGGATTCTGGTTCTCTTCCATCTGCTGAGACACTTTCAGCACTTCAGGAACAGATTAAATCACTCGGCCAACAGCTGGATTCTGTTGACTCCTCTCTTGCAGAGGCAAAATCTTCTTTCGCATCCGTCAACTGGGATACTCTGAAATCTTCTATCACAGAGGACGCAAAAGAACAGTCCAAAACTGCTGCGACAGATGCTGTCCAGTCTGCGATTAATCAGATTGTTTCTGAAACTGCATCAGATTCAGAATTATCAGAAGAATCTAAAAATGCTGTCAACGATAAGATGTCACAATTGAAGAATGAAATAAATGATACGATTGCATCTGCAATTGATCAGAACCTTGATCTTTCTTCTTCCTCCACAGATATCGATCAGCTGAAATCCGCCACAGAAGGAACATTAAACAGCCTGACGGAACTGATTACTTCCTGCCATACTACGCTTGACCAAATGTCTTCCGGTGCCGGTTCCTTTACTGAGGCAATGCAGAGTCTTTCTTCTCTCAGTGAGACATTAAAAACTTTGCAGAGCTCACTTTCAGCTTTATCTGCCGGCAGTTTACAGCTCACTCAGGGACTTACCTCTTTCCAACAGGGAATCAGTCAATTGTCTGAAGGCAGCTCAACGCTCTCTCAAGGAGCTACTAAACTGGGCACAGCCGGGAAAGAACTAAAAGAAGGATACACAACCCTTGCCGAAGGAATCTCTTCTCTCTCTGAAGGACTTACTCTCTTTGATAAAGAAGGAATCCAGGAACTTGAAAAACTAGGCGGGGATGATCTGAAGAATCTCTCCAAAAGAATGAAAGCTGTCAAAGAAGCGGACGCTGAATACGATAATTATGGCGGTAAGTTAGAAGAACAGACCGGGGACGTACGGTTTATTATTGAGACAGATGGGATTGATTAAGAAGAAGGCTTTGGGTCATTTCTATTGACCCAAAGCCTTCTTTCTATAATTCTTTTTTTACATTCCACTGCCTGCCCAAAACTCCATCTAGTTGTATTTGTAGGTTTACAAACTCCATAACATATTTTCTTTTACTCTTTTACAATCCAACTGCCAGTTTTCTTTGAACCAACTCTCTCTAATCGTCCTAATTCAGACAACTATTTGCAACAATGTCAAGTGATGAATTCAATAAAAGTCAAAATCAAAGAGCAACATAACGTAATTCTATATTTTCTCTCTTTCCTTACGCGATGATTGACTTGAGTTTCGTGGATAAGGCAGCGGAAACTCAAGAAGATTGACGCTTGACAGTCTCCGGAAGGTTCGCTATAATGATAGACGTAAAATTTGAGTGGACTTTTCCGGATTCGGTCATCTTTTTGCCACACAGCTATCTTGTGATAGTTGTGTGGCTTTTTTTGTTGCCTGTATCTCGGAAGTGTTGGCAGAATGGAGGACTATATCAATATGGAAAATGATTTTTTATCTCTTATCAAGACGCGCCGCAGCGTACGGCCTATCAAGCGGAACCTGTATCTGCTGAGGCTCTGAACGCTGTACTGGAAGCAGGGACTTACGCCCCTACCGGCAGCGGACGTCAATTCTCCACCATTATTGCAATTACAGACCCCTACTATGGCGCGCCTGTCGTGGTTTTGATTTTGGCAAATGGCTCCGCAAGTACCTTTGTGGAGGACGGAAGCTGCCGGAAACCTTGCGCGGCGTCGGGGCGATTGCATTGGGTTATCCAGCCCAGGAAGCCGGTCAACCCGCAGCACGCAAACAAAACTATATTGTTCGGATTTAATGTCCTGCTGTCCGGCGCAATTTTTTTGTGCCGGATACTTTGTAGAGAGGAGGGAAAGTATGCAGACCAACAATAAAATGGCGGTCGCTCCTATTGGAAAACTCATCTGGCAAATGTCGATACCGCCGCTGATCTCCATGTTCCTGCAATATTCCTATAATTTGATAGACAGTGCGTTTGTGGCGCAGTTGAGTGAGAATGCACTAACGGCTGTTTCTCTGTCGTTTCCCATTACAACGCTTATGAATGCGGCGTCTATCTGGATCGGCGTCGGTGTGAATGTACTGATTGCAGGGTATCTTGGACAGAAAAAGCAGGATGATGCAAATACAACCGTCACACATGGATTGTTACTGGCCTTTGGAATTGGTGCTTTGCTCAATCTTCTGGCATTACTGATTATGAAACCCTATTTTCGGGCGTTTACCAGTAATGAAGAAATCTATCAGTTGAGCATTGCCTATTTGAGCGTGTGTTCGTTCATGCAAATTCCCAATATGGTGCATATCGCCATCCAGAAGATGATACAGGCCACCGGGAATATGGTTGCTCCCATGTGTTTTCAGATTGCGGGAGTGATTGTTAATTTTGTATTCGATCCCATCTTGATTTTTGGTATTGGTGTTTTTCCGGATATGGGCATCCGCGGCGCTGCAGTGGCTACTGTTGCGGGCTATTCATTATCCATGATTTTGGCATTTGCTTTGCTGCTGGGCAAAAAGCAGAAAGTGCAGGTAAAAATCAAGGGCTTTCATTTGCAAAAGCAGATGATTCGCCGTATTTTTGCCTTTGGCCTGCCATCTTTTATTATGAACGCCCTCAGTTCGTTTATGGTGACGTTCGTCAATCTGTTCCTGGTGGCGTATTCCGATACGGCGATTGCTTTCTTCGGCGCATACTTTAAGGTGCAGCAGTTGATCGTTATGACGGTAAACGGCTTGATTCAGGGCTGTTTGCCTGTCATGCGGTTTAACTACGGCGCAGGCAACAGCGAAAGGCTGCATTCCGCTTTCCGATACGGAACCGCTTTGGTCACTGGTATGATGATACTGGGGACATTGGCCGTCATCCTTTTTCCAGCACAGATTTTGGAATTGTTTACGGCGTCGGAAACCATGCGCTCCTTTGGGATATCCGCTATGCGGATTATTGCGGCAAGCTATCTGTTTTGCGGTCTCTCTACTATGATTTCCACCTATTTTCAGGCTACGGAAAAAGTAGGTTCCAGCATGGCAATCCAATTATGCAGGCAGATGCTTTTCCTTGTTCCCGCCGTATGGTGTCTGGACAAATTGTTCCATCTGAACGGAATCTGGCATGCATTTCCGGTTGCCGAAACTGCCACTTTGCTCGTTGCTCTTGTGATGATGGCATGGCATCGCCGCAAAAATATCTCATAACGTGTTCCAAGGAGGAAAAATGATGAACGACACTTTCATGAAAGAGAAACCGGTATTACCGCTGATTTTATCCATGTCATTGCCTATGGTGTTATCCATGCTAGTTAATTCTCTCTATAACATTGTGGACAGTTTTTTCGTCGCGCAGATCAGCGAGGAGGCTATGACGGCATTATCGTTGGTTTACCCGGTTCAAAATTTTATCAATGCTGCCGGAATTGGATTTGGCGTTGGGATCAATGCAGTGATCGCCCTCTATCTGGGCGCGGGGGATCACAGAAAAGCGGATCAGGCAGCCACGCAGGGACTTGTGCTTGCCGTGATTCATGGCGTTGTTATGACAGTCTGCTGTATTACGATCATGCCGGTTTTCCTGCGGATGTTCACTTCATCCGAAGCGGTCATCGAACTTGGCGTCCGCTATTCTGTCGTTGCGTTCGCCTTTACACTCATTGTTACCGTCAGCATGACGTTTGAGAAATTGTTCCAGGCAGTAGGAAACATGAAAACGACCATGATAAGCCTGATGTGCGGGTGCATCACAAACATTGTCTTAGATCCCGTTCTGATTTTTGGCTATGGCCCATTCCCGGAAATGGGAATCGAAGGCGCTGCGCTGGCGACCGGCATCGGACAGGCTCTGACGCTGACGATTTACCTTGTAGTCTATCTTGCGCGGCCAATTCGCGTGCATATCCGCAGGCAGTACATTCTCCCCAGCAAAAAGATGGTAATAAAGCTGTACTCCATTGGCATTCCCGCAACCCTGAATCTCGCGCTTCCGTCTCTTTTGATTTCGGCGCTCAATGCGATTTTGGCGGCATATTCCGAAGTGTATATTCTGGTTTTGGGAATCTATTACAAATTGCAGACATTTGTCTATCTTCCAGCGAATGGCATTGTGCAGGGGATGCGCCCCCTGATCGGCTATAACTACGGCGCGGGGGAACACCAACGGGTCAGCCAGATCTTTAAGATCGTTTTGTGCATGAGTGGTATCATTATGGTGTTTGGGACAGTAATATGTCTGCTGATCCCCGGACAGTTGATGGGGCTGTTTACCCACACAGAAGCGACGATTCAGGCCGGGGAAACCGCCTTACGCATCATCGGGTCCGGGTTTATCGTCTCGGCGGTTTCTGTTACATCTTCCGGCGCATTGGAGGGACTTGGGAAAGGAACTCCCTCCTTACTGATTTCCCTTTGCCGGTATGTAGTGGTCATCATCCCGGCTGCGTTTTTACTCAGCAGGTTTTTCGGAGCGGTTGGCGTCTGGAATGCGTTTTGGATCACGGAAGCGATTACTGCGATCATTTCCCTTGTCATTTACCGCAAGGCAATCACAGGCCCGTGACGGCGGCCCGAAAGCCATGAACACCGTCCTTACTCCACCGCGCCGGATAAATAGCTGCTTCTCTAAGATGAGCAGCTATTGTATGGCATATCTTTAATCATTCTCTGAACAGTGCTTCTCGATTGGATTGGAAGGTCGGTTCCAAACCCGGTTGATAATTTGCTGCATTTTCGTATGCGGTACGGATTTTACTTACATACTTTACTTTTCTTAAAAAAGTACTATACTTATTTATGGTTTAAATCAGTTCTATTATGAAAGACTTTACAAGAATACGGAGATAATTTTATGACCATCAGTATACTTCTCATGAAACAAATTGCACAGCTTTTTCTTATGATCTTTATGGGATACTTAATTGTAAAAACAGGTATTGTCGAGGATACCGACAGTAAGGTATTATCCAAAATCATCCTTTATCTGGTCATCCCTTGTGTAATTATAAACGCTTTTCAAGTTGATTATACTTCTGACACTGTGAGAGGATTGCTACTAGCTTTTATAGCATCTATTCTTGCACAGATTGTCCTTCTTATTGTTGTCTCTGTTTTAGGGAAACTTTTTCATTTAAACGAAGTAGAAATTGCCTCTATCTATTACTCTAATTCTGGTAATCTGATCGTACCAATCGTAACTTTTATCTTGGGAAAAGAGTGGGTATTATATGGATGTGTATTCATGAGCGTGCAACTCATTTTTATATGGACTCACTGTAAGAAAATTATCAGCCAAGAGGCTTCTTATGACTGGAAAAAGATTGTCCTCAATATAAATATGATTTCTATTTTTATTGGAATCCTGCTTTTCTTTACAAAAATCCATTTACCGGAAATCATAAATGATTCGATAAGTTCTGTCGGTAATATGATCGGACCTGCAAGCATGATCGTTACAGGTATGCTTTTTGCCGGTATGGATCTGAAGCAGATTTTTACAAATAAAAAAGTTTATTTTATCTCTATTCTCCGGTTAATCGTATTACCTATATTTGCACTGATTCTGATTAAGTTAAGTCAGCTCGCCACTTTTTCAGCAGATGGAGATAAAATCATGCTCATTGTATTTCTTGCAATCATTACTCCATCTGCCTCAACTGTAACCCAAATGTGTCAAGTATACGGAAATGATTCTCAATATGCCAGTGCGATCAATGTTGTTACAACACTGTTTTCTATTGTTACCATGCCGCTTTTAGTGATGCTATTTCAAATGTTTTAGCTATGAAATCCTTCCGTTCTCCATTTCATATACCACATCTGCCACGTTCATTGTGGATACTCTGTGGGATACCAGAACAACCGTTTTCTTTCTGGCAGATTCTTTTAACGATTTCAAAATGATTCCTTCGTTCAGTGAGTCCAGATTGCTGGTTGGCTCATCCATCAGAATCATCGGTGCATCGTGAAGAAATGCTCTTGCAATTCCGATTCTCTGCTTCTCACCGCCAGATAACGTATCTCCCAGTTCTCCGACTTCTGTATCATAGCCTTTCGGAAGTGTCATGATAAAGTCATGAATAGAAGCTTTCTTTGCCGCTTCCATAATCTCTTCCCTCGTTGCTCCCGGTTTGGCAATGGCGATATTATTGGCGATACTGTCATGGAACAGGTGTGTTTCCTGCGTCACGTAAGACTCCATATCCCTTAGATGCTTTGTCGGGATCTCTCTGACATCCGCACCATCTACCGACACACTTCCTTCCTGCACATCCCAGAAACGCATCAACAGTTTTAAGAGTGTAGATTTTCCGGAACCACTCGCACCATGAATCCCTGTGATTTTACCCGGCTGTAATTTCAGAGAATAATTATCTAAAATGGTCTCCGCGCCGTATGCAAATGTTACGTTCTCTGCCTCTGCTCCTGCAAATGCATGATCTGCACTCTCCTCAGAATTCTCACTCTGATCAGCAGAAGTTTCCACATCACCCGGAATTTCTTCCACAAGCGGTGTCTCTTCCAGAAGAGAAAGGACACGCTCACCACTTGCCAGTGTCTGGTTCAGGTTGTTGGAAAGGCTTGATAATGCTACTACCGGTCCGAAAGAACCCATCATTGCGATCGTACAGGTTAAGATTCCCTCGAATCCCATCGCACCTTTGTCGTACAGCCAGATCGTCAATGCCAGCATCCCAAAAGATGCAAGCAGAATAACCATATTCGTAAATGAACGCTGTGAGCCTTCCATTTTGCTTAATGATTCCTGCATTCCGGCAAGGTTTTTGGATTGCCCTGTCATCTGCTCTTTTCTCTTTTCACCTTGTCCGTACTGGATGGTTTCATCTAATCCACGTAAGGAATCCAGAACAAAACTGTTCAGTTCTCCGAAGCTTGTTCTAAATTCCATTCCCTTCTGACTGCCACGTTTTCCATTCCACATTGGGATAGCTACACCGACAATAAGATAAGCTGCCAGTGCAAGCAGTCCTGCCAACCAGTGATACCTTCCGATAAAGATTACCATAATAACCGAGGTCAGTGTTGCAATCGCAATCGGGGAAATGGTATGTGCATAGAACACTTCCAGAAGCTCGATATCTGTTGTGATGATCGAGATCAGATTTCCCTTGTCTCTGCCTTCCAGTTTCGCCGGGCAGAGCTTTCTTAAGGAAGCAAACACTTTATGACGGATGATTGCCAACAGTTTAAACGCAATAAAATGGTTACAATACTGTTCCACATAATGCAGGATTCCCCGGAGCACTGCGATCACGATCATGACTGTGATAATCGTCTTTACCGGGGTAAATACTAACCACATCTTCTCTACCGGAACGGTCATTCCGGCTCCCCCGGTCAGAAGTCCATGCACGATGACCTGTCCTGCCAGTATTGTCAGGAAGATCGCACACAAGTAACCCAATGTTCCAAGGATAATTGCTGCCAGCATGATATGAAGCAGGGGTTTTACTAACCCGATCAGGCTTCCCATGATCTGAATGGCACTTCTGCGTTTTGTTGTATTTGTATGTTCACTCATTATGCCACTCCCCCTTTTCCATAGTTTTCCAGAGCCATCTGGCTTTCATATAGATGTCTGTATGCACCATTCTGGCTCATCAGTTCGTCATGCTTTCCGCTTTCCCTGATTTCCCCGTCTTTTAAGAAATAAATCTTGTCGGACTTCACGACATTTGCCAGTCTGTGGGAAATCAGAAGCACCGTCTTTGTCTTTGCCAGTTCATGAATCACATTCATGATCAGTTCTTCACTTTCCACATCGATATTGGATGCCGCTTCATCGAAAATATAAACTGCACTGTCTGTCCGAAGCAATGCTCTGGCAATCACCAGTCTCTGGCACTGACCGCCGGACAGGTTGCTTGCTTTTTCTAATAACCGTGTCTGCAATCCATCCTGCGTCTGTAAGAATCCTAAGAGATTGACTTTCTGAAGAACTGCTTCCATCTCTTCTTTCGTCGCATCCGGTTTTGCCATCTTCAGGTTTTCTTCTACTGTGCCTTTGAACAGATAACTGTTATGGCGGACCAGAACAACCCTCTGCATCAGATTTGTTTCATTCACTTCATTCAGCGGTACACCACCGATGGTGATTTCTCCGTTATATCCCCGGTTCTTTGCTGCAAGGATTCCTGCAATCGTACTCTTACCACATCCGGATTCACCAACCAGTGATACAAAACTTCCTGCCGGAAGATTTAAGTTGATGCCTTTTAAAATCTCTCGGTCCGCTTCGTAAGAAAAATGAACATCCTTCAACGACACATCCAATGCGCCATCCGGCAGACATTTTTCTCCCGCCTGTGGTTCCGGCAGATCCAAGATCTTAAAGATCTTGTCACTTGCTGCCATTCCATTCATTGCGATATGGAAAAAGGAACCGAGCAGACGAAGCGGCAGGAAAAACTCGCTGGCAAGCAGGACGATGCAAAGCGTTCCGCTTACTGAAATATTTCCTTTTAAAAACTCCGATACCGCTACTGCCATACCAATCGCTGCACCACCATACGCCACAATGTCCATCACACTTGTGGAATTGAGCTGCATGGTCAGAACTTTCATCGTAATCCTACGGAAGTTCTGGGATTCCACATCCATCTCGTCCGCTTTCTGCTGATCTGCCTGATAAATCTTCAGTGTCGTCAGTCCCTGCAGATTCTCAAGGAACGAATCACCCAGCCCGGTATAGATACTCCAATATTTGCTCAAAAGTTTCTTTGCGATCTTCTGAACCACTACGATTGAAATCGGAATCAGTGGCACACAGATCAACAGGATCACACTTGCCTTTACACTCACTCTGCAAAGAATGAGAAATAAGGTCAGTGGTGCGATCAGGCTGTAGAACAACTGCGGAAGGTATTTTCCAAAATACGTTTCCAACTGCTCAACACCCTCTGTCGAAACCTGTACCACCTCAGAAGAAGACACCTGCTCACTGTAGGAAGCTCCCAGCTTCAACATCTTGTCATAAATCTTTTCTCTTAAAATTCTCTTTACATCTACACATGCAAGATACGAAGACCTTGCCCCCATCCGTTCGCATACAAATCGTATGATCACCACCAGAACGAGGATCAGGATTGTCCTCTCAATCACCGGCACTGTCACCGCACGATAGACCACGCGCTCCAACAGTTCAGCAATCGTAAATACTGCCAGTACCTGCGAGAGCAATGCCGCCCACTGCCACAGGATGGTGTAGACAATATACTTTTTTGCGTGGGATAAAAGTCCCACCAGTCTTGTTTTAATCATTTGCTTTTTACCTACTCACTATTTTTCTTTCACACTACAGACCAGATGCCACACTGCCAGCACCGGATGATAGAAAAGCATCCTCGGTCCGGAAAACCGCATGACCACTCGAATCTTCTCCCTCATCTCCGGCTTGTAGCAATGTACTTTACAGTTTGCACAGAATGTTTTCTCTTCCATAAAGGGACATTTCTGGCTTCTGAGTCTGGCATAATCTGAAAGTTCCTGACAGGAAGGACACATCTTTCCTGTCGTTTTGTCATATTCCTTATGATTCTTCCGGCAGTACAACCGGATCATCTCTTCCACGACATACTGTTCTTTCTGCCGCTTTTTTTCTACTTTGTTCTTTTTATTCATATCAAAGCTGTTTATTCCGTTTCCATTTCTCCCGTTTTTACTGTCTTTACCCTTAAGAAGAAATACATAATGTGACACACCCACACCACTGCCAGACAGATTCTTCCAACCGGCACATCCTTCATGCAGATAAATCCGATCGCCATAACTACGGTCACAGTTCCTACGATCTTGCACTTTGTTCCCATCGTCATGGCTCTTTTCTGGACGAAGCTGTCCAGATGTTTCTTATATAAATTCGTTCCTATGAACCAATCATGCAGTTTCTTTGAACTCTTGGCAAAGCAGAACAGCGTTGCCATGTAAAACGGAACGGTTGGCAGAATAGGAAGTACTATTCCTATCGTACCAAGTCCCAGACAAAGAAATCCAAGCACGATCCAGACTATTTTTAATGGATTTTCCATCTTCTTTCCTTTCATTAATTCATTTGCGTTAATTTTATTATTTTACACATTGTGTAATCGTTAGGGATTTGATAGAATAGACACAGGCTTTACAGCCTAAGGTGCTACTTCACTTGACGTGAAATGGCGGTTCGCTTTGTGCGGAGAGTATATAGCTCCGATTACATAGATCTATCTCTCTTTTTGAGGGAATTCTTACGAAAGGAGGTATGTGCTTATGCTGACCATCAGTGACTTAATCGCAGTGATTTCACTGTGTGCGACTTTTTACAGTCTGGGTTACGCTCATGGGAAGCGTGATTCCAAGGCACAAAAATAACCGCCCCTTAGCCTAGGAAACTGAGAGCGGTTATTTTTACCATCTTTTTTTCATCAGGCGAACCGTCATCGGTAGCACCTTTTCTAATATCATATTAACACCGCTTTCATTCTATGTCAAACATCTATTCAATTATCAAACATCTTATACTAAAATCAGTTACTGTTCACACGATGTGCGACCAGCAACGCATCTCGCCATTTTTAATCGCCTTTGGCAATGGGGCGATATGCATTCAAGTCAAAACACGCATCCTCCGTGTCAATCAGCGGAGTGATTGACACGGGAGTGAACAGTAACTAAAATCACACCGCCAGCACAAACTTCCGTCCGTCTACTTTCGTCACACCAAGCTCGATACCATACAGCTCCCGGATGCTTTCTTCGGTGATTACTTCCTCCGGATCACCTTCCACCAGTACCACTCCGTCTTTCATTCCGATTATGTTGTCTGAATAAGTGATTGCCTGATTGATGTCATGCAGTACCATAATAATGGTAATGCCAAATTCCTGATTGAGTTTTTTTACAAGCTGCAGGATCTCAATCTGATACCGGATATCCAGATAGGTGGTCGGCTCATCAAGGAACAGCGTCTTTGTCCCCTGACAAAGTGCCATTGCGATCCATACTCTCTGGCGCTGTCCTCCGGAAAGTCTTGATACTTCTCTGTCCCGGTACTCCATCAGGTTCGTGACTTCCAGTGCCCATTCGATCATACGCTCATCCTCGGCACTGTCCCCCTGCATCATCTTTTTATGTGGGGTACGTCCGAATGCCACCAGATTCTCAACAGTGATATCGTCCGATGCACTGTTATACTGCTGGACGATGGCTACCTTTCGGGCAAATTCTTTTAAGTTCAGGTTCTGGATATTCTTTCCCTTGAGGAAGATATTTCCTTTCCCCGGATATAAGTTCTTCGTCATCAGGGAGAACAGGGTGGATTTTCCACATCCGTTCGCTCCCATGATGGTTGTGATCTTGCCTTCCTCGATCTTTAAGGATACACCTTTTAACACTTTATTTTTGCCATAGGCAAAGTGCAGGTCTCTGACTTCCATCGCAGGCTTGTCTGCCCACTTATCCGCTTTTTTCGCTTTCTTTGCTGCTTCATTCTCTGTAGAAGTCAAATCCATATTCTTTTCTTTACTTTGCATACTTCTTAGACCTCCTTAACAGAATGATGAAGAATGGTCCTCCGACCACACTCATGATGATGGATGCGGATACTTCATACGGAGCAGCTATCGTTCTTCCGATGGTATCAGCCAGTAGGAATGTAAACGCTCCGAACAAAGCACTAAATGGTACTAATGCCTTATGGTCACTTCCTACCAGAATTCTTCCGATATGCGGTACGATCAGTCCTAAGAAACTGATCACTCCGGCCACTGCTGTGGAAATACTTGCAAGCAGTACAGCGATCAGGGAGATCACAATACGCATGGCATTGACATTGATTCCAAGACTCCTGGCTGTCTTATCTTCCAGCGCCAGCAGATTACACATCTTTGTCATGACCAGTGCCAGTACCAGTCCGATCACAACATATGGTACTAAGGTCTTCACGTCATCCCATGTCTTCATGGTGATATTTCCATTAACAATGGCTGCCACACCGGACATATTCCCACCGTTCATGGAGTTTAATGCACTGGAAAGTCCCGTAAACATCGCATCCACCGCCACACCGACAAGGATGATTCTCAGAGGACTTAATCCCCCTTTCCATGACAGGCTGTAGACCAGCACAAAGGCGATCACACCGCCAAGAAAAGCGAACAGCGGAGTGAAGAAAAATAACGTCGGTGCAAATGCGGTGATCAGTACTGCCGCAAAGCTCGCCCCACTGGAGATACCAATGATCCCCGGATCGGCAAGTGGGTTCTTAAGTACCGCCTGAAATAACACACCCGATACCGCTATCGCTGCTCCTGCTAACATAGAGATTACGATTCGTGGGAACCGCAGGTCATAGATCGTTGCCACATCTTCATTGTATTCTATAAACAAACCTTTCAGCAGTTCCGGGAAGCTGACCTTCAGGCTTCCGATGTTCACTGCGGCAAAGAATAATGCCACAAGCAGCAAGATCATCACGATAAAAGAAATGGCTGCTTTTGCTGTTTTTCGATGTTTCCTTGCTTTATCCTGTGCGGAGAGGTTCTGGACTTCGGCTTTAGAAGTCTCAGAAGTATTCTGTATTTCTGTCTCTTTCATCTGTCCTCTCCTTTCTACTTACTCTGCTGTTCGTTGTATTTCTCAGTTGCGTCAGAATCCTTGGCTTTCTTCTGTGCATTGTCACTGGCTTCTTTTGCTTTTGCTGTATCTTCATCACTCTCCGGGTACAGGATCGGCTGTAATTCTTCCAGCGCCTGTGGATATTTAAATGTTGCACTCATGCCAAAGTATTCATACGTCAGGTCATAGACTCTGCCATTCTTCACTGCATCAAAATGCTGCCAGATATCATTCTCAGCAAAATCCTTGTTGAACATCTCCACGACCTGATCCGGCAGTGCATGGGCTGCACGCAGGATGATATCCGGCTCTTTGGTCTTCATATCTTCCGTGTTGACGGTCAGGAATTCCTGATCGGTGTCAGAATACACATTCTCACCGCCTGCCAGTTCCACCAGACTTCCCACATAGGAGTTCGGTGTGGCAATGATATAACTTCCCGGAAGTCCCATCAGGATCATCACCTTCGGATGGTCCTTGCCTTCGTTTTTCTTCTTATAATCATCATAAAACTCGGTAAATTCTTTCACCAGCTTATCTGCCTGATCCTGCCGGTCGAAGATCTCGCCCAGCTCCTGAATGGAACGGTACATACCCGGTACACTTCTGAGGTTTAAGAATGCCCAGTCAGAACCGATGGCTTCATACTTCGGCTGCAGGTCACTCTGTAAGGATACCGGGCTTAAGATCCAGTCCGGTTTTAAGGATGAAAGAATCTCGGTATCCGGACTCATGGCTGTTCCGACCGTCTCTACATCCTTATATCTGTCCGGGATGGTGGATACGGTACTGCTGCATACACCCACCAGATCCAGTTCCAGCTTGTCACAGATATCTGCGGTTGCCGGAGAAGTCGCAATGATCCTCGGCTCTCCATCCAGCTCCTGCACCTTCTTCTTCGCTGCTTCCACCGCAGCCTTTTCCTTCGGATCGGTGATCTTCAATAACGACTCTGCGGATTCCGAAGAAGTATCCGCACTGCTCTCGGTCTTTGTCCCGGAGTCACTGCTTTCCTTTCCCTGACTCTGATCAACACATCCTGCAAGGGAAAAGAGCATGGTCATCGCAAGCAGGACTGCGGATGCTTTCTTTAATCTTCTATTCATCATCGTCCTGTCCACCTCCCCAGCGTCTCCAGTTCTTACGGAAATAGAATACCACAGCAGCCACAACACCGATCAGGATCAGCCCGACCACCAGAACCGCAATTGCGATCTGAAATACCTTGTTTCCTGAAGTCGATGTGGAAGTACTGTCACTGTCTGCTGCATCTGCATCCTTTGCGGTAGAAAGACTTAATCCTTCTGCACTGTCCAGTGTACTGCTGTCCGTACTCGGAGTTTCCGATTCACTGCTTGGCTTTGCTGCTTCTGATATACTGCTCTGTAACTTTTTGTTTGAAGATCCACTTTCTGATGAAGCGCTTTCTGAACTCTGAAGGGAAGAATTTCCTGCGCTGACGGAACTTCCTGATTCTGAGCTCTGTGCACTGCTACTGCTATTCGTTCCGCTTCCAGATGCTTCTGTTACGATTGTCGCATTCATTCCTGAACTGTTTCCTTCACTAAAGTTGCTTGGATACAGGAAGAAAACCACATCCCTTCCCATTGGTTCTACATACATACTTCCACGTATGATACAATTTTCACTTGGTACTTTCATACAGATATCGGACGTTGTACCATTGCTGTCCGTTCCATTTCCTGTAATTCCAATCTCGGATGGTGTAGACCAACCAGAGTCGCCATAGTTCTGAACCTGAAAACTGTGTCCACTGGTGTAATCCATCAGACTCATTTTAATGGTAAGGTAATAAGAGCCATCATCCGTCAATTCTAACAAGCCAGTTGGATAAACGCATCCTTCTACCATTCCCTGTCCGGTGGCATACGAGCTTGCACCTCCAGCATCCTCTACCTTGCCTGTAACCGGATTGGAATAACTTCGGTTAATGGTACAGGTATAGACACTTCCTGTAGCCGCCTGTGCCTCCACTGCCGGAAAACCAGCCAGCAGGGCAAGGCCAAGTGCCGAAGCCATCACCACAGACTTGATTCTGTTCTTTATCTTTGCTAATTTCATCTTTTTTCTCCTGTTATACTAGAGAAGTCTCTGCCACTTATGTAGCAGAGACTTCCATTTTCTTTCTGCGTAACTGTTAAGATTCCGTCTGCCCGGCTCTGAACAGTTACCTGTCTGCTTACGAACTGCCTGTAAGATCAGGAAGCCATTCTTAAGCTTTTTCTTTATAACGTTTACTTTGTAACTTTTCTTCTCTTGTACTCCATCAGTCCGGCAAGAAGTGCTACTCCACCGAGCAGAAGAAGTGTTGCCCAAAGAGTATTGTTTGCTACGACATCATCTGTCTTAACACTGGATGCACCCTTGAGGCTGGAACCTGTACCCTTTCCAAGGCTGGATGTTCCACTCTTCAGACTTGAAGAACCACTTCCAAGTGAGGAAGAACCAAGTTTGCTGCTTCCAAGAGAATTGTTTCCGAGGGTATTATTTCCAAGTGAACCATTTCCAATCGAAGAGCCATTATTGTTATTTCCGTTGGAATTATTGTTGTTACTATTGTTGTTGTCGTTCTTATCAAAGTCTGGATCGTCGGATGTTGTTGCCTTTAATGAGCTCCGATCCAGTTTCAGGAATACCGGCTGTGTGCCTGTACCGGAACTGATTGCATCCATGATTGGAACAAATACCTGTAATGGCACATATCCATCATTCAGGGCTTCCGGAATCAGTTCGAATGTGACTTCATCCGGATAATTTGTTCCATACTGATCAGAAACAAGGGAACCATCGCTGTTCTTCTGGTAACTGTCTACGGTAACATCTGCAAGTGAGCCCTGTGGATTTCCATATTTATCAGTTGTATAACCTGTTGTGAAATATTTCAACTGACTTAAGTATCCCAGTTTCTGTCCTACCGTCAGACCATTGAAGTTCAGAGTGATATAGTATTTACCGTTCTTCACTGTCAGTTTGATGGTATGGTTAATCGCCTCATTTGACATAGAATATGTATTCTTGTCTACTTTGACCATTGTACCGTAAACGGAGTAAACACCATCTGCAAGATTCTTGATATCCAGTTTTCCATCATTTTTCTTTGCTAACTGCTGGATTGCTTCTGTCAGTTTCGTCACCTGTTCATCTACAAGTTTCTGTGATGCTGAATCATTATCCATGACATTCTGTGCACGATTAATTGCACTCTGCAATGTTGCAAGAGAGCTTTCTGTGTAAACGTCTGTCTGACTTACAAATGTTTTTGCTTCTGCAATCTTACTTTCCAGTTTGCTCTTATCTACAACTTCTTTTTCTACCAGTCCATTTAAAGCAGTTGTCAGGGATTTCTCTGCTGCTGCAACTTCTGACTCTGTTGCTTTTGGATTTGCTACAACATTCTCAGCCAGTGTAATTGCTGTATTCAGGACTATCAGACTGTTGCTTTCGTAAACATCTGTTTTTGCTGCTTCCGCTTTTGCTTTTGCAATCAAGTCATTCAGATTCGTCTTATCTACAGCTCTCAAACCATCCAGTGCTGTCTGGAGTGCTGTTACCTGTGCCTGAACTTCTGCCTTGGTAGCATCTTCTTTTGCTGCCACTGCCTGTGCATTTGTGATCGCTGTTTTTAATGCTTCAAGTGTTGCAGAAGTATAAACAACATCTGTACGGTTTGCTTCTGCTGTTGCTTTTTCAATCAATGCATTCAATTCTGTCTTGTCTACAACCTGAGTTTCTACTGCGTCTACGGCTGCCTGTAAAGCTTTCACCTGAAGATCAATTTCTTTCTGAGTAGAATTCATGTCGTTATACACATCCTGTGCTGTCATATAAGCTGCATTTAAAGCATTCCAGTATTCATCAGCAACATTGCCCTTAGACATAGCCTTCACCTGATCCAGAAGTGCTTTGATCACACTGTTATCTCTCTCAACGCCTGTCTCCTGTTTGATATTTGCCCAGTCGATAGAAACTCTGGCAACTTTTGTACCCTGACCTTCACCAATGCTTTCCATAACCGGAACATAAACCTCTACATAGAACAGGTTATCGTTCAGTTTAATCGGGATCGATAATTTCTTCGGATACCAGTTTCCTTCGGTATTCTTGTCATAATATTCAGAGTTCTTATCATTAAATAAATCATAAACGTCCGTGTACTCTTCCAGAGTTGTCGCATCAGAAGCCTCATATTTTACCGGATAATTATATTTGTTGTATTCAACCGTATCCATATCGACTTTTTTCAGTTTGTACAGATAGCCTGTCATTCCGGCAAACTGCATAGACTGGAAGTTCATCTCCAGTGTTACTTCACCTTTACCCGTAACTCTTACAATTCCGGTCTGAACCATGGAAGCATTTCCCATAGAATTTTCATCGGATGTTGCGTTGAGCAGTTTGATCGGTACGGAATATGTACCTTCAAAAATCTGCGGATATTTTTCAAAAAGATTACTCTGCTTGTTCTTAACAACAAGTGCTTCATAAGAAGAGGTCAGCAGTTTTGTCTGCTTTTCTACTTCTGCTTTTGTTGCATTGACATCAGCGGATACTTTCTGAGCAGATTTGATTGCTGCCTGGAAACTGTTCCAACTGTTGTCTGTATAAGTGCCGTCATTTGTCTTGGTCAGTGCATCTTCGATATAGCCATTTAATTCTGACTTATCTACTACATCATCCAGACGAACAAGTGCTTTCACTGCTTTATCCAGTTTTTCAACCTGTTCTTTCATTTCATCTGCTGTCGCATCAGATTTTGCTAATACTTCTTCAGCTTCCTTGATTGCAGACTTCAGATTCTCATAGCTGTCTTTTGTATAATTTGCTTCTGCATAATTATTTTTCGCATCGGAAACTGCCTGATCCAGTTCTTCTCTTGCTTTTACTTCTTCTTTCATTACAAGACCTGCGGTTGCTGTATCCAAGGCTGTCTCTGCTGCCGTGATTTCTGACTGGAATGCCACCTTATCTGCCAGAACACTTTCTGCTGTAGCAATCGCATCAGTTAATCCAGCAAAAGATTCGCTTGTATAGTTTTTCTCTTTTAACGCTTTCGCATCATTCAGTTTTGATTCCAAATCAGATTTTTTAATTTCCTGTTTTACTGCAGATTTCAAATCAAGATTTAACAGGAGTTCTGCTTCTCCGCTTTCTGTTGTTACTTTTACTTTGTGGTTTTCTACATTTGCAGGAAGTGCAACTACAAGTCTGCCTGCGTCTGTATCTGCATCTGCATATCCGGCACCTTTGCGATACTGCATACCGGTAATTCCGTCCACGTACAGATAAGCAGTTACATTGCCATCTTTATCTGTATATAAACGAGCAGATTTTAATCCCGCATTCAAATCATTCGCTGTTCCATCCTGATTGGTAAGTGTTGCCTGTACTTCGTAAACACCTTTTTCCATGGAAACGGCTGTTGACATCGGTACAAGTGCATCTACTGCTGACTGAAGGTCTGCGGATGCCTGATCTGCATTTGCTTCTGTTACCTTTCCTTCCTGAGCAGCGATCACTGCCTGAAGGTCTGCCCAGCTTTCTGCTGTATATTCTGCTTCATTTAATGCCTTGGCATTTTTCAGAACTTTATTGTATTTGTCAAGTCCAGTTGCCTCTTTTAATCCGCTGATTGCATCAGAAATTTCTTTATCTAATGCTACGATTTCCGAATCGTTTGCAGAAGTTGTTCCGTCGATTACCTTCTGAGCTTTTGCTACTGCGTCAGATAATACTTTGTAAGATTCCTCTGTATAATTGTCGGCTGTATATTTAGATGCTTTATCAACTGCTACAACTAAAACAGATTTATCGTGGGTTGGCTCGTTAATTTCCGCTACAGGTGTTAAACCAGATAAAGTCATAAATGCCGTTCTGCATCCTTCACCAGATCCAGGAACTTTATTCTGAAGTTCATCCATGATAGGGACAAAGAAGTTCAGATATACCCCATCATCTCTGTCCGCTGATTCCGGGAACTCAAATCCAACTGTCTTTGGATAATACAGATCATACTGTTCTGCATAAGAATCCATATCTGTGCTACCCGAATCATTCAGATAATAACTGTAATAATCAAGTGGTGTATATTCACTTAATACTGGAAGTCCATTTTCTTCTGTCTGTTCATTATTTGCCCAGAATATTCCATTGCTATATCCATAACGACCAGCGATTGTAATTCCCTGCGTATCAAAATAGATATGTTTCTTTCCATTTTCAACTACTAAGCGTGCAGAATCATTAACAACCGCCGAATTACTCATAGATAATCTATCCGGCTGAGCCTGTTGCCACATAGTAACATTAACATTATAAACTCCGTCTTTTATTTCAGAAATGTCTGTCTTATCTGATTTTTCTGAAATTGCCAATGTATTATATACGCAAGTAGTTCCTGTTATAACTAACTCATCACCATCCATCCGGATACTACCATCTTCATTTTTATAAGAAGAATTTCCAAAGTTTTCAATCGGATTAAATATCTGGAATACCGGAGCACCATACCATTGAACTTCAATTTTACTTGTGTCCCAGTCCTCTGGTATCTTAACTCTAAGTTCTACCGCTCTTGTCGGTTTAACAGTTGTTCCATTTACATTTATTCCCAAATTATAAATCAAAGCCTTTGATGAACTTCCTGCTAAAAGTGAAAAATATTTATTATATTCACTATCTTCATCTGTATTCTCTTCCAGTAACTCTGCTTTAAATTCCGGATTATCACTACCTACATTGTAGCTGTCTGTTATTACGGTTACACCACCGTCGGTTAAACGTAAATCTTTCTTGGCATTGCTTTTTATTCTTGCCTCTCCATAATAGGTTTTTCCATCGGTTGTTTGAACTTTAATTTGTTTACCGAATACAGCCTCCTGTAAGTTAGAAAATGTAAGAGAAATTTTTCCATCACTTAAAATATTGTCTGAATAAACAGAAATTGTTTTATCTCCTACTTGTTCAGCCGAATATGCATATTTATACTGTAAAAAGTTTGTATTCTCTGTAGTAGAAGTTGATTTATCTCCTAAATCATTTATCCCATTAAGTACCTGAACTGATGCAATGTTATCCGCATTTTTAAGTTCTGTTGAAACTTCCATTTTCTGATTATCGACACTAATGTCATTCGTTCCAGCGAAATAATCATTTACTTCATTCCCTTCTACAGGAAACGCATAAAAATTTACCGGTTCTCCTGCTGTTGTTGAAACTTTTGAAATTTCAAGACCTGCATTTTTATAACTAGAATCGCTCAATTCATTTACCGTTTCTGCTTGACTTAAATCAAATGTAAATTTTCCTGAGTCTATTCCCGAAGCATACGTATATTTTTTTCCTACCCTTTTATATCCATAGCTGCGAAAACTCTTTACATAAATTGATTTTTCCAAACTATCAACATCAAATGAATACCATGAAACTCCTGTATCTGCTGTCTGTACATCCACATTCTGGATATATTTTTCATTCCACTCTTCACTTATGTATCTGTCTATAGCTGTTCTGACATCTTCTGCTGTATCTTTTTCAAAAATATACGATTCTGGTAAATTATACGTTCCAAAAAGAGCATTCCTCGGTTCTGTTTCATCAGATATAACCCCTGGTTTTGAAAATTGTAATACATCTATTTTATTGTAGTTTTCTATCTGGAGCGTTACATGATAAGTATCATCGCTATTTTTACTAACAATCGCAACATTATCTATAAACTCTGGAATTCCTCCGAGTCCTCCATAATCTCGAATTGATTCTCCAGTCACATCATAAAACGTCAATGGTACAAGATAAGATTTATTCGCTTCTATGCTAGATGTATTCGTTTCTGTCTTTGATACATCTTCTTCTGTTTTTGCAAACGCATCTAGTCCAGACGCCCCGAGCACCATACTTGCACTTAGAGTAAACGCTAATAATTTTTTTATTATTTTCATATTGTCTCCATTCACAAAAAGGTTGCTGCACCAATTGTACAGCAGCCTCTCCTAAATAATTATGTCAATTATTCAATTCCTGTAAGTTTCAGATATCCAGTTGCACTCATCGGCATAATTCCTACGTATGTTGTGAACTTTCCAGTAATCACGCAACCCTCATAAAACATTGAAGCATCTAAATCTGTGAATGTAAAATAATAATCTACTACGTCACCTGAGCTGTCTTTAACAGGCTCTTTAGCTGTTCCATTGATTTCCATTTTTCCCAAATGACCTGTAAGTCCTAAATATTTAATTTCATGTGTATGAACAACCAGTGTTGCTTTTCCATTAGCATTTATAGTAATGTCAGCCCACATGTCATTAACTGCTGCATCACCCATTGATGGATTGGTGCACTCTGCATCTTTGTAAAGATTCTGATTAGCAGTATATGTTCCTGCCGCTAATGCTGTAGAGTCATTTTCAGCCGCAAATGCTGTAACTCCCATTGCCAGTACCATTGTTGCTGCTAACAGTGTAGCAACTAATTTCTTGATCTTTCTCATAACTTAACTGTAATCCTCCTTTTCGTTTTTTGGCATTAGCTTTTTGCTAATAAATTTTTAGTTATGATGTTTAGAGTTCTACGAGAATATTTCCGGTTACTCGTATCTAACTTCTTGTCTGAAAGATACCATAATTTGCCATCCAATGTCAACACCATTTTTTACAAGTTTGTTGCCTGAATTGCAACAAATAAGCCGTTATTTTCTTTGATTTTGTTGCTATTCAGACAACAATAGACGTAAAAGTGCCGTTATTGATAGTGTTTTATCAACAACGGCATTTTATTGAAATTTTTTCTTATTTTGTTACATGATATGCGTAAATGAGAATTTTTCTCACTTCTTATTTATACCCAGAAATATAACAGTGCAGTGCTTTCCGGCATGTGCATTGGTCCTACACTGCAGGTAACGGTAACTGGTACAATTCCCATCGTGCCAATCCCCGTCCATCGGTGGATTCTGCACGCTTCCATCGGGATTTTCACTATATTATTCTCTATTCTTGCTTCTTCAAGAACTTCATTATGCTCATACTTCAATGTTTTCAGTTTTCCAGCCATCATTTCACCACTCACTCTGGAGTGTGCAGCCATCTCTTTCAACTTTAATTCCAGATAGCTTTCTCCATTCTCCTGAACGATTTCGGCTATTTCTTCAAATCCTCTCATCGCCATAGAGTCTCTTCCCTGCCCCTGCTTTTTATTCATCCGGTAAAGCCGGAACACTACCGGATGCCTTTTACATTTCTGCAGATTGTACTGTATCTCCTGATCCAGTTCATTCTCTTTTTTCTTATATACTGATTTTTTCTCTGCATAGGCATTGATCATCAGTTCCAGCATGTGGATGTCGATATTCTCCACCATAACATCCAGTGATTCCTCGATTTCTTCCGGTTTTGCACCGATTTCTTCCAGATATTTTTCAAGATTCTCATACAGGTTGGAATATCGTTCCAGCCATTCTTCTCCTGCAGGAGTAAATTCCAGTGATTCTGTCAGAATTCCTCTTTCTATGCAGCTCTTAAAATAGCGGTTCACCGTTGAACGGTTCACGCTATAATATTCTGCGATACTTCCCTGAGCTCCACGTTTCTTTTCTACTTTTGACAGGCGTTGTAAATATTGCAGTTGCAGCATTGTAGGTCTGTTCTGTCTCTTTAGATGTTCACCTTTTTCCATTTTCTTGTTCCTCTCTTCGTCACCATACATGAATATTCAATTCCCGATAATCGATTGGCAATGGCTTCTGATCAAAGCGTGTAATCGCAATGATTGCCACTGCTTCTGTAATCGGGATTCCTGTATTGGCAGTATAAGTACAGATGTCTGTCGGTAACTGATAAACACCTTTTTCTTCTTTCGCCTGTATCCATTCATCATCTCTTCTGTACCATACATAGCCGATGGATTCGTCCTTTTTTGTCCTGAGCAGGAAGCAGTTCTGGGACTTTTTCACTCTTAATATAACAGAATGTTCCAGTTTCCCGTACTCTGGTGCAAGGAATCTTGGATTGCGTCGTTCCGGTTCATACAGTCCGAATGCCATCGGGAACTCACCATCCTCATAAAAGGTATACAAGTCCATATCGTCATAAACTCTGTCGTATACGTCACCGTACTGCAGAAAGTTTTCAATTCCTTTTAACCCTTCCGGACTGATATAATGTTCCACTCTACAGGCATCTTCCTGCGCCCTCTGCTGATCCATTCCACTTACCATCTGGAAGAACTGTGTCAGTTTCTCATGGCGTGCAAGGCACTCCATACCTTCCAGTTTTCCCTTATCGCTCAGTTCCAGATGTCCGTTTTCCGGCTCGCACAAAAATCCTTTTTTCACCAGACTCCGCACCAGGCCTGCCGCTTCATATCCGGTTATATTCACTTCTCTGGCATACTCTTTCGATGTGATCTGTCTGCCTTGCCTCCACATCCGGTAGACATATTCCAGAAGATCTTCTTCCAGTTCGCCTCTGGCTTTTGTCACATCAATATTTCTGTTTTCAATCTTTCTTTCCATGTTACCTTTCCTACCTGTCTTTTTTAATATTCATCCGCTACACGATATCCGGTATTTTCTGCAAAAGCCTTCCATCCAGTAAGCATATCGTTTTTTTCTTGGAGCCTTTCTTTTTCTCTGCGGCAAACCCCAGATTACAGGTGAAATGTATTTCACCCAACCACTGCTGTTCGTACTCTATGTGAAATGCTGCGGCAGGTATTTTGATGCTGTGATCATTTACTTCTGCCTTCTTCCAGATTCCATACATGTTCTGATACCAGATTGTCCTGTCATCCTCATTTTCCGGATGCTCCGTTAGTTCCAACCAAATCTCCCAAGGCTCTATGTGCAGCCAGCCATCCCTTTCAAACCGCATATCTTCGATAGCTGCTTTTCTCTCTTTTCCAATTTCTGTGGTGTAAAAGGAATACCACATCTGATACTTTCCCGGTTTCAACTTCTTCCACAGCGTGTGGCAGTCTACACTTTTCGGAATGGAACTTCTTCCACCGTCATTGATAAATTTCCATAAATTTTCGATTTTGTCCGGATCGGATACCTCACACGCCATGAGTCTGCCATCCCTGTCTGCTGTCTTTTCATTGACTCCACTCATTTGCAAGAACTGATTCCAGCCTTCGGCTGCCCGTTGCAGTTGTCTCGCATACTCCGTTCCGCTTTCTGTCAGTGCCGGAATCTTCGCATCACTGTCCGTTTCCAGAAAGCCTTCCTCTTGCAGTTTCTTAATGTTCGTTTTCCAGTGATACTCGGTCAGGTCATAGTCTAATACGATGATTTTTTTGATCTGCTTATCATCCTCCTGCCGTTTCCGCATCTGGAAAATCGTCCGCAGAATATCTTTTTGCAGGTATTCTTTTGCCACTTTCTTTGTTTCCATTGCTTTTTCCTCTGTTTCTCGTTTTCCGATTACGTTTTGGTTAGTTGGTTCAAACTATGTAATTTTAATTATATTGTCCTTTTTTCAGGTTTGTCAATGCATTTTCCCCTACAACATTATAATTCCATATAAAAATATCCAAAAACATGTTTTTGGATCAGACTGTAGACAAAGTTGGGGCTGTCGCTTTAACGATTTCTAAATCTGATATGCTCCCTTCTAGGTAGACAAGTGAAATAATAAAAACTTGTTTACCTAGAAGGGAGCATATCAGATAATGCCGCAACCTCTTTTTCTTTTTTTGCCATTCCAATTGCAACACCAACCGCAAAAATCAATGGCAGATTATCAAACACCGCACTTCCGACCTTATTCATGATCGTAAGCAGTGCATGGAGCACTGTCCCGTCTCCTAATATTTTCTGAAGTCCGTATGTGGCAATTGTTGTCTCATTTGTAAACGAACTTCCGATTCAAAGCAGCAGACCCGCCACCGGAAGAATTGCAATCGGAAGCATAAAAGATCTTCCGATTCTCTGTAAAATACCAAAAATCTTGTCTTTCACCTTTCTTTTCCCCTTTCTTGTTGACTCGTTTGGCTCTTATGAAGATACTTTGGAGTTTTACATGTATTTATGCAACAAAAAAGCATTAACCTACAAAAACATCCAAAATAACGTTCATGTAAGGTTAATGCCTGCCGTACAGTTACACACCCAATATACCTACATTATAAGTTCTTCATCGGGAAATGTCAATTTATTTTTTCTCACTGCTCCCACTCTGCCCTATAAAAGTTAGCTCGCTTTCTAAAAATTTAATATTTCAAATCCAACACAAAAGGTATATTTCGATTTATACTAGCATACAGGAGGGATTTTATTATGGAAAAGAAACACTTATTTTCACTCAGAAGCTTACCAATCGGAAAGATTTTACTTCTCTTTTTGCTAATTTATATTGCGCTGCTTGCCATTCCATATATTCAACACAAGAATGTCTCTGTATCTTATCAGAAAAAGTTCGCAAAACAGTCATTTTACAGTGATACTGCCGGTACGGAACGGGTTGCATATATCAATGACAACACAGATGCCTTATTGTACCGATTACATATGCTTGACGAGGCAAAAGACGAAATCATCCTCTCTACTTTTGATTTTAATGCGGACAAATCAGGGCAGGATATGATGGCATCTCTGCTGCACGCTGCTGACCGTGGCGTCTCGGTTCGCATTCTCGTTGACGGAATCAGCGGATTTTTAGATGTAAAACGAAATCCCTGGTTTCAGGCACTTGCCTCACACGAAAACGTATCCATTCGCATTTACAATCCTATAAATCTTTTAAAACCTTGGAACTTACAGGCAAGGATGCATGACAAATACGTCATTGTCGACCAGAAAATGTATCTGCTCGGCGGAAGAAATACGACAAATTTATTTCTCGGCGACTACTCCAGGTCCAAAAATATTGATCGTGAATTATTTGTCTATGAGACGGCAGAAAACGACTCTTCCTCCATCCGCCAGCTCACTGACTATTTTGAATCTGTCTGGGCTCTTTCTGACAGCAAAGAATATACCTGCAAAAAAATGACCAAAAAGATTCAAAGCTGTAAAGCAAAACTAGAAAATCGGTACACTTCTCTAAAAGAAAAATATCCGGACGCTTACAGTACATGGGACTATGAAGCACTCACACTGCAGACAAATAAAGTATCTTTGCTCTCCAATCCAATCAAGTCCGAGAACAAAGAGCCGTGGATGTGGTATTCTCTTCATCAGCTCATGATGCAAGGCGAACAGGCGCGTATCTACACTCCTTATATTATTTGCGGAAAAGAAATGTATCAGGATCTGACAGAACTTCACGAAAAGAACATTCCGGTGGAGATCATCACAAATGATGTGGCAAGCGGCGCAAATCCTTGGGGATGCACAGATTATCTGAACCAGAAAAAAAACATCTGGGAAACCGGCGCCCGCGTCTATGAATTTATGGGAGCTCATTCCTGTCACACAAAAGCTGTTTTGATTGATGACCGCATGAGCATTGTCGGCTCTTATAATATGGATATGCGAAGCACCTATCAGGATACCGAACTGATGCTTGCAGTGGACTGCCCGGAGTTAAATTCCATCATCCAAGCTGAAATGGAACGCGACAAAACATACAGCAAAACAATGGGAAATGACAGTGAATATGATTACGGTGAAAACTATCACTCCAAAGATTTGAGTTTTGGAAAAAAGATCTTCTATGCCATACTGCGTGTGATAACCATTCCACTTCGAAGATTCTTGTAACACACAATGGTTTGTTTTGTTAATGTTGTATAATTTTATTTGTTAAAACATAGACAAACACCTCCTGTTTTTGTCTATATTACCGTTTTTTTACAAGTAGCTTCTATATACTTGACCATTTTTATCCAGTATTATATAGTAAATACAACCCGAACAGGATTGGGCGAAATGACTCAGGAGGTATGTATTTTATGCTGTTTACAAAAGAATGTGATTATGCGATCCGAATTATGAGAGCGCTCTCAGACGGAGAACTTGTCAGTGTCTCCAATATCTGTGCAGCAGAGCAGCTTCCTTCTGCAATGACATACAAAATTACCAGAAAACTGGAAAAACAGGGTCTTTTAAAAAGTTGCCGCGGCACAAATGGCGGATATTGTCTGAACCGGACATTATCTGAGATTTCTCTCTATGACATCTGTGCCGCCGTAGACCCTGACATTCTGCTTTTAGAGTGTATGAAAGACGGCTATCACTGTTCTATGAACAATCAGCAAAAACCATGTCTGGTACATCGGGAATTCTGCCGCCTGCAATCCATGCTTTTGCAGGAGATGCGTCAGAAATCTTTATCTGAATTATTTTTCGGATAATTTGTATACTCGAAAAATGTGCCAGGCATATTTTTCAGGCCTAATCTTTACTATTTTAGTCAAGTTTAAAAGGAGGATTTTATCATGAATCAATGTTATGGATGTACAACTTGCAAAAGCGCCGATAAACCTTTAGAAGGATTTATCCGTTCGCTCCCAGTGGAAACTTCTCATCACCGTGTGGAGGGTCAGAGTACCAAATGTGGCTTTGGTCTTCAAGGTGTCTGTTGCCGTCTCTGCTCTAACGGGCCTTGCCGTATCACTCCGGAGGCTCCAAGAGGTATCTGCGGCGCCAACGCAGACACGATCGTCACCCGAAACTTTTTAAGAGCAGTCGCTTCCGGCAGCGGATGTTATATACATATTGTTGAAAATACCGCATTGAATTTGAAAAAAACAGCTCAGATCCGCGGTGAATTAAAAGGATTGAAATCTTTGGATCATCTTGCTGAATTATTCGGTATCACAGATGAGGATATCTATGTGAAAGCTGAGAAAGTCGCCGACTCCGTTCTTGCTGATTTATATAAGCCTGAATATGTATCCGCTGAATTGATTGAAAAAATCGCATATGCTCCGCGCATCAAGCGCTGGAAAGAACTCGGTATCATGCCAGGCGGTGCAAAAGCAGAAGTTTTCAAAGGTGTGGTTAAATGTTCCACAAACTTAAACTCTGACCCTGTCGATATGCTCACTGACTGTCTAAAACTTGGAATTTCAACAGGCGTATACGGACTGACACTGACCAACCTTCTCAATGACGTACTTCTTGGTCAGCCAGAACTTCGTCTTGCTCCGGTCGGACTTCGTGTCATTGATCCGGATTACATCAATATCATGATCACCGGACATCAGCATACGATTTTTGTCGATCTGCAGGAAAAACTCATCTCCGAAGAGGCAAAAAAGAAAGCTTTGGCAGCCGGTGCAAAAGGGTTCAAGTTGGTTGGATGTACCTGTGTGGGACAGGATCTACAACTCCGTGGCGCTCATTATACAGAAGTATTCGACGGACATGCCGGTAATAACTACACAAGCGAAGCAATTCTCGCAACCGGAGCAATTGATGCAGTTTTGTCCGAATTCAACTGTACACTTCCGGGTATCGAGCCAATCTGTGACGAGCTGAAGATCAAACAGATTTGTCTGGATGATGTAGCGAAAAAAGCAAATGCAGAACTGATGCCATTTGAATTTGAACACCGCGCAGAACAAAGTGATCTCATCATCGATAAAATTGTGGAAGCTTACAAAGAAAGACGAGGATGCGTTCCGCTCAATCTGATGGAAGAGCATGGAAATGACCATACGTTAACCGGTGTAAGCGAAGGCTCCTTAAAATCCTTCCTCGGTGGGAAATGGACTCCTCTCATTGAACTGCTCGCAGCAGGTGAGATTAAGGGAATTGCCGGTGTCGTAGGCTGCTCAAACTTAACAGCCGGCGGACACGATGTCTTAAGCGTGGAACTTACAAAAGAATTGATTTCGCGCGATATTCTTGTTCTGACAGCCGGATGTTCTTCAGGAGGAATCGAAAACTGTGGCCTGATGACACCGGAGGCTGCCGAATTAGCCGGACCTCGCCTGCGTGCAGTCTGTCAGAAACTGAATATTCCGCCTGTTTTGAATTTTGGTCCTTGCCTTGCAATCGGACGTCTTGAAATTGTTGCGACAGAGATTGCCGCAGAACTTGGTGTTGACCTTCCTCAGCTCCCGCTCGTTCTGTCTGCCGCTCAATGGCTTGAAGAGCAGGCACTGGCTGACGGATGTTTCGGATTGGCTCTCGGTCTTCCGCTTCACCTTGGACTTCCTCCATTTGTAACCGGAAGCAAGACTGCCGTGAAGGTTCTGACAGAGGATATGAAAGAACTGACCGGCGGACAGGTGATTATCAACGATGACGCAAAAGCCTCTGCCGATATTTTGGAACAGATCATTTTAGAAAAACGTCAGGGCTTACAGATATAGGAGGTGCTGCTATGAGAAGAATTATGATCAATGCCTCTCTCTGTGACGGCTGTAAAAACTGCACCGTCGCCTGTATGCAGGCACACAGGGATACCCCTGGAACCGTCTATGACTTAGACCTTACGGATATTCACAATGAATCTCGCAATCACATTGAAAAAATGCCGGACGGCAGTTACCGCCCGATTTTCTGCAGACACTGTGATCTACCGGAGTGTGTCATGTCCTGCATGAGCGGCGCCCTCTCCAAAGATCCGGAAACGGGAATTGTCTCTTACGACGAAAAAAAATGCGGCTCTTGCTTTATGTGTGTCATGAACTGTCCTTACGGCGTTTTAAAAGCAGACACCGCAACCCATACAAAAGTCGTCAAATGTGATTTTTGTATGAAGGACGATGCAAAGCCAAACTGCGTGAAATCCTGTCCAAAGAAAGCAATCTATGTTGAGGAGGTGTCTTTATGATTCATGTAATTATCGGAGTCGGCGCTGCCGGTATCACCGCCGCAAAAGCAATCCGTGAAAATGACCCGGATGCTGCTATCACAATGATTTCAACGGATGAGCATGTACATTCCCGCTGTATGCTCCACCGCTATCTGAGTCATGAGCGTAATGAGGATACGTTGTCCTTTGTAGAGCCGGACTTTTTTGAGACTTATCGGATTCAATGGAGAAACGGTGTCTCTGTCCGCACCATCGACACCGCAGAACAGGTCGTTGTTCTCAATGATAACACCTGCTGTTCCTATGACCGTCTGCTGATTGCAACCGGAGCAAACAGCTTTATTCCTCCGGTCGGACAGTTTCGGGAAGCTAATAATGTCTTTGGCCTTCGTCACCTGTCTGATGCGCAGGCAATCCGGTCTCTTGCTGATCAGGCGAACCGTATCCTTGTAGTTGGTTCCGGATTGGTCGGCATGGACACTGCATACGCATTTTTAGAGCGGGGGAAAGATGTAACCGTTGTAGAGATGGCAGACCGCATTCTTCCGATCCAGCTGAATGAGACCGCCGGCAATGCGTACAGAACTTTATTCGAATCACATGGCTGCAAATTTCTTCTCGGCAAAAAAGCATCAGAGACACATATGAACGAAGCCGGCGCAATTGATTTTGTTCTCCTTGATGATGGAACGAAAATTGACTGCGACCTGGTGATCGTTGCAGCCGGTGTCCGCCCTGCCGTGGAATGTGCCCTTGATACTCCAATTCATGTAGACCGCTTTATTCAGGTTTCTGATACCATGGAAACAAACTGCCCGAATATTTATGCGGCAGGAGATGTAACCGGTCTTTCCGGAATCTGGCCAAATGCAATGAAGCAGGGACAGATTGCTGCGCTCAATATGTGCGGAATACAGGCGGAATACACAGACCGCTACGCCATGAAAAACACAATGAACTTCTACGGGCTCGTCACACTCTCCCTCGGTCGCGGTGTTGCCGAGGAAGGCGATATCGTGCTTGAGGAGGAAGATGCTCACAATTACAGACGTGCCATCATCAGAGATGGAAAGCTTGACAGCATCTTACTACAGGGAAAAATTGACTATTCCGGTATTTATCAGTATTTAATCAAAAATCAGATTGATTTATCCGGAAAAGAACAAGATATTTTCTATCTTTCCTTTGCCGATTTTTATGGAGTCAAAGAAAATGGAGCGTATTGCTATCAGATATAACGTATAATGAAAGCGGCTGTGAGTTTGCCTCATAGCCGCTTTACATATTATGATTCTATTTTTCGTCTTTTTCTCATCACATACAACAATACTGCTACTCCCACAATTCCTGCGACTGGAACAGCAATGGCTGTAGTGTCTCCCGTTTTTACACTCTCCTTTTTGTGAGATGTATCAGAAGTTCCCTGTTGTTCGGAATCTCCCGAAGTGCCCGGATTCGGATCCTTTTTATCTTCTTCTCCGCTCTCTTTATCCTTGTATGTAAATTCAAATTTGTTCAGCTTTTCTAAGATTTCAGATACCTCATTCGGTGTTGCATTTGGATTGTCCAATACATTTTTCGCCTGTTCTCTAAGTCCTGTAAACTCTTTCCATGACTCATCCGTCGCCTGACCTTGTGTCATATCTTTAATCTTATCATACTTTTCTTGAAGTGCAGTCTTATCCGCACGCAGTCCGCTGATTCGCTGTTTCAAAATGGCCGTCTTTTCATTTACCTCATCCTGTGTATATGTGCCATTTAACAATACCTCTGCTTCTCTGATACCCTGCTGCAGTGCCTCAAAACTTTCTTTTGTGTATCCCTCCGAAGAAATTGCTTTCGCTGTCTTAATGACCTCTTTCAGTTCCGATATATCTACCGTCACTTTCTGGAGATTTTCCCTTGCCGCTTCTACTTCCGCTGCTTTATCGTTCATCTCAGATGTACAGGTCTCTTCATCTGGTTTTTTCAAAAGTTCTGTTGCACTTTTTACAACTTCTTGAAGCGCAGTCCAGCTTTCTGTTGTATACTCTTTTTCATTCAGACCCTCACAAAGCTTCAATTCTTCTTCAAGCTTGCATCTATCCACCATTTCTTTCTTTTCTTTCCGAATCGTCAGTGCGCCAACCTCAACCCAGCCTCTTTTATCCTGTGCCTGTGTGCTTTTTCCCACTCGCTCAAACTGAATCGTATACGAGCCTTCTGCAAATTCCTCCTGCATCAGCTCTGTTCCTTCCACTCGGTTTTGCGCATATGTATCAATCTCTTCCTGATAAATTTGTTTTCCGGATTGATCCTGAAGCGTCACCCGAATGACTCCGTGGTCATCTCCTTTTACAGTCGGAACCTGTATGAAATGTCCGGTAAATTCATACGTCAACGGTCCCGCATTGTCATCTGCTGTCGCCTTGAATTTACCTGCCTGAATCCATTTGTCAGAGCCTTGCAGCTCTCCTGAAGGAACCTGTATCTCTTCAAATCCTCCCTGTTCCAAGTTATCTAATGCTTTTTGCAGTTTCTGCGCTGTCTGATCGACTGTTGGCTGCTTTGCACTCTCATCAGCCAAAACTTCTTTTGCTTCCGCAAGCACTTTCTTTAACTGGTACAACGACTCATTTGTATACTCGCCTTTCAGCGCTTCTTCTGCCCGTGCAATCAATGTCTCCAGCGCCGATTTATCTGTCTCCCCAAAGCCAAGACGGTCATATCTATTTGATAAAAATTCGGTTCTGGAATCCATCAAATCCTGTGATGCTTTCAACATTTCTTTTCCATCTGAAATGCTTTCTTCAAATGCATCTTTTAGTTCCTGCGGTGCATTTACATAATAGTCTGATGTACGGTCTGCTTCCTCTGCCAATCCAATCATGCTCTCCAATTCTGCTGCGTCACCAGCTTTATCTGCCGGAACACCTGCACAAAGTGGTGTCACCTCATACAGAGATGGTTCGCCTAAGAATCCTGCTTTCAGTATCACTTTTACAGAATCCGTATTGATCTCCGGAAATTCCGCTAAGTAATATGCATGATACCCTTCGCTGTTTCCATCTACATCTCCCACCTTATCATTGACATCCCCCATCTTTGTACCTTCGTACACTGTCTGGTAGGTTCCATCCACAAGCGCTTGAATTTCAAATGCACCAATCGCATTATTTCTTGACACAAAGAGGTCAAATTTCATCTGGCTGAGTAGCTCTGCTTTTGCAAATGTCAATGTGAGCTCCATCGGTTTGGAAGTATCTACACCTTTTGATGCTCATCTTGTCGCCGGATTTCCGTCAATCATCTTCTCTTTTGCATAAGTATCTCCCCAATGGTTTTCATGGGATACTACCAAATCTTTAACGGAAATACCTTCTGTCATATATTTCTTTGTATATACCTGACTGACTCTCTGCTCTTTATAGAACAATGCTGCTCTGACAACAGTGTCCTCCTGATCACTCAACTGAAGTGGTTTCTCGTAGTTTTCTGATGTCTTTCTCGGAATACTTCCATCTGTTGTATAGCGGATCTCATAATTTTTAGCATTCTCACTCTTACTCAAAGTAAGCGCCCGGTCCTCCCCAATGATTCCGGAATCTTTACTAAATGAAATCACCCGGTTCTCCATCTGTTTTTCTAATTGTGCCGCGGTATCAGTAAGCTGACTTTCTGCCTTCTGATAGTATTCCATATCCCCTGTGTTTTCCAGCAATGTATTGCGCAATTCTCTCAACTGATTGTAAATAGTATCAATCTCATTGTAGGCAAGCCCTTCCTGATCAGTCAGATAATATACGTTCTCTGCTTCTTGCAGATATGTGCGGTATAATTGATCCATCTGTTTTGCTTTTGTCAGAATACTTCCCAGTTCTTTTGAAGAACGGTCAATCGCCGACTGCAGTTCTTCTTTAATCTTGATCAGATCCGGATGGAGTTGTTTTAAAAATGCTGTTGCCTTCTCTTTCAATTCCTCCACATTCGTCTCAGACATATAATCAATCCAGACAACACTTCTTTTGATACAGGTGCTACCGGTACAAAAGTCAATCCCTCTTTTGCATCTTTCAACGCTTTCAATGCATCTTTAAATTCTGATGGGTGTACCGGTGTTGTCTTGTTCTTTTCAATCAGCTGTTCCACTGCTTCTTTTGCCGCAACAAAATTATTCCAAGACTCTTCTGTATAGATAGATTTATCTGTTGCATTGATAAAGTCATTTTCTGCCTGCACTGCGAGCATACATTCTTCCATTGCAGACGGATTGTATACAAGCGCTGATTTTGCCGCCTCTAAATCTGCAAGTAATTTTTCTACATCTGCTACTGATGTATTATCCGCATTTTCCATTGCTGTTTCAATCGCACTTACTGCGTTGCTGTATACACGCCATGTTCTTGCTGTGTAGTTCTCAGAATCTTTCAGCGCCTTGTCCAATGCTGCCTGCAATTTTGACATATCGCCTTTCAACTCTTTGTCTGCCACTGCATTTTTAATTGCAAGTACTGCGCTGTCAACGCTTCCTTTGCTTGCATGTTCGCTGTCATATACTTTCTGACCTGCTGCAATTGCCGCATCATATGCCTGCTTACTGTCTGTTGTCCAAGAAGAAGTATCTTCTTTGTTGTCTAACAGCTTTTTCAGTTCTGCTTTGTCCACATTCACAGTATCTGTTTTTGCAAATACTAATTCTGTGATAGATGGTGTCACATTTTTCCACTCTAATTTCACATCTAAGAGAACGGTATCTTTTTCTAATACGAACTCATTTACTGTCTGTGCAAGCGTTCCAAGTGTAATCCATTTGTCCGGATTTTTCAATGTGCGGGCTTTTACAGTCGCATTGGAAATTGCGTCTGCTCCCTGAATGATCTTAATCACATTGACATTGTTATTGTCAGAAACTGTATAGTTCAATGTTCCTGTTTCTTTTGCCGGAACAAATGCTGTAGACAAATCAGCATCTACCATGTATGCATATTTTCCGTTTCTTGTATCCAGACAGTCACTTTCAAATGTCGGGTCGTTCACTGTCGGCATATACTCACCGCCATTGATCTCAAATTCCTGGAATCTCACCCATTTATCTGAACCTACTTTTGTTCTTGTAATCTCAAACTTGATAAAACGAGCTTTCTGGTTGATATTTTCTTCCAATTTTGCATTGTAAGAAGTCTCATGTAACGGAGGTACATCATTGATATTATCTTCGTTTGAAGCTTCGCCTTCATTTTCTTTATCCTGATTACCGATTGTCATCACATCTGTCCACTTTTGACCATCTGTTGATACTGAAATCTTTGCGTGATGTGGGAAATCAATCTCACTGTCTCTACATACTACTTTCAATGTCTTCAGGTCAATTGTCTGTCCCAGATCATAGACAAATTTTGCGCCCTGATTTTGGCTTCCCTGATAGATAACCTGTGTCGTGCGGTCTCCGTCAAACAGGTTTGTTGCCGGATTGCTTGCCGCCTCACCGATTGCAAACGTTGTCTGATCAGCTACAAGTGATTTTTCATAAATCTCAAATGTCTTCAATGACAACTTCTGAATATCGAATGTTTTCTTCGCATCTGTCTTGTTGATGAGACGTACATAACGTGCATCTACATTCTTTCCAGCTGCATACTCAGTCCATTCGTATCCGTTTTTCGATACTTCTAATGTAATACCGTCTGCATCTTTTAACTGATTCTCAATCGTTGTAATCTCATGTACACGATCTAATTTCAGACCAATATATTGATCTTTCTCCAACGCAATGTCATTTTGTGGAGCCAGCTCTGCTGAATCTGCAAATACGTTTGCCCCAAAATCTTTATATGCATCTACGTTTGTATATGCTTTCGCATTGTAAAATACTTTTGCATCTACATCAAATTCTCTGAAAGCAATCCAGCTCTCCTGATTTTCCTGATTTTCCAGACGAACATACTGTGCCTCGATGTTTTTGTCCGAAAGATCTACCTGAATATGTCTTGTATTTTTAAACGGCTCTACACCCGGAATATCCTTCCAGTCTGTTCCATTTACTGAATACTGCAATTTTACATTCTTGAAGTAATCACCATCATTGTCATTCTTACCCTGTAAAATATCAATTTTACCTAACGTGATTGGCTGTGATAATTTCACTCCGACATAGTCACCTTTGATTGTAGTATTTGCCGGATTTCCATTCTGTCTTACATTATACCAGATTGATGTCTGTGTATTTTCGTCAATCAAGTTACTTTCTTCTCCTTGATATGGAGCCCATCCGTCCTGTGTACGGATGACTTCTTTCGTAAACTCAACTCCTGTCTCCGGTGTTGTGGATACTTTGAATTCTCTCATAGATGGCCATTTATTGCCTGAGCCTTTTTGTGTACATTCATAACGTACTGCCACAACATTCTCAATCTCGATACCGGATACATCTACACGCTCATCCAAAAACATGTTTTTGGATATTTTTTCGACATACTTTTGGATATTTTCATAGTTAATTTCCTGTTTCCTTTAATTTTGACTCATCTGTAGTTTGTGCGTCAATGCAGACTGCATGGATGGCAAGCCGCTTGCTGTATCCGTTCCCTGTACAGGTAGAAAGTGTCAGTATCTTGTTACTGGTCTGCGGCTTTACTCCTGTATCAACATCGGAATCTTTTATCATCTGGTCGATAAATTTCTGATACTCTTCGCCCGGCTGGTATCCTACTTTGTATACATCACCGCCATTGACTGCATCCTCATAAGAGAAGATTCGATAACGGTAGGCGGTTGTCTCAGAATATACAGTGAAGTATTGATTCTCTTTCCAGAAACCGTCATCCTTATATTTTTTCAGGCTCCCGAACATGCTTCCGTCATTCATATTATGACCGTAGATAATGTTGTAATAATCCGAAAAATCAGATTTGTTAAGGCCTTCCAAAAAGATACATCCTGCGATGTGACTGTTGCCATGCAGGTCGGTTCTCAGATATTTCTGATTGTCTCCTGAATACAGAATTGGATAATTGATGCCAAGTTCATCCTGATTATCAAACCGTATCCATCCGATGACATCTGGATTCTCAGCTTTCAACTTGTCAAACTCTACTTTTACATCTGTAGCCCACCAGTCTTTTTTCTTCTGCTTTCCATCATCTGGTTCGGACTCATCATTTACATACTCTTCGGCAAGTTTGTCATAATCTCTGGCAGATTTCCATCGGTCGATGTATGGGGGCAGGATATGCATAAGTGCTACCCCGATCAAAACCACTGCCAATATGATCCATATCAGCCATCGGTATGAGCTTTTTTTCTTCATGTTGTCTCTCCCATTTTTCCTGTTAGTTCTCTCGAACCACTATCGTCATTATGGAATGTGTGGTCAGAATTGTCAATCTTTTTCTTCTGGCGTACTGTCTGTTGCCTGTCCGTCTGCCCCTATCTGTCTATCTGCTCCTGTTTCTCCATCTGCTTCTGCCTGTCCGTCTACGAGGTCGTAGCTCATATCGAGTAAATCCAGAACTTTTGAATCGCTGACAGAACCGTCCAGCGGAACTGCCAGCCAGTGCTTCTGATCCATGTGCTTTGCCGGAGCAAGATGGTACATTTCGATGTAGTTGCCTATCATGTCCGGCTCTGCCTGAACTTCCATGAAAGTTGTTCTTTCGGCTGATTGGTAAAAGATGACATAAGGTGCGGCAGTTCTTGGGTTTTTGAAGATGGTGACGGGGTATCCGGATTTGGTGATGGTGTCTGGATGGATGGGGTATTGCTTTTGGATGTATGTGAATATTTCTTGTTGGTTCATGGGGATTCCTTCTTTTTTCTAATGAATGGATGACCTCTTGCCATCCATTATCATTTATTATAACTTTTCTGATTCGCTTATTACAATAGCTTTTTTAACAAGTCTCTGTTTTTGAAGCAAAAGAAAACTACCAGTTTTTTCCTCTGATAGCTTTCCATTCCTTCTCTATACCATTTATATTTATTATTATTCTGATTCATTTTTAGTTGATTCTTTTATCTTCTCAACTAATTTTTCTACCTCTTTTTCACTATAGCCAACACATTCTATTCCATTAGCTTTAAAACTTTTCGAATCATTTCTCTTTATAAATGCAATAATAATCTTACAAAGTTTTTCTATTAAAACAACAGCCGTACCTGTTTCCAAAAAGTAATATAAAAGATCGAAACCATCAAACCCATTTTGTTCAAATTTTTCAACCTTAATATCTTCTATTTCTTCCAACGCTGAATCTAATTGACTGATTGTTTCTTCATTCGTATAAGCTACTTCAAGTTTAATTTTCATTTTCTTACCTCCAATTTAACAATTTATATATATCTTGATCTGATAATTTTTCACAAGTATCAGATGAGAATATATTCTTCCAATATTCAAGAGCCTTTTCATTAAAAAAATAAGAATACAACATATTTTCAAGATTATAATTGTCCTCAAAACCATTATAATTCCATAGATTTTCATCTTCGTAATCTTGCAAATCTTGTTGTATGATTTGTATTGCAGGAATAACTTCAAAAAGATACATCCTCATTGATATCGCCTGTTGATGAATATTTACTTCATCAATATTGCAATTACACTTTTGCCAAAAAGTCTTTAATGAAATCAATATAGAATTATAATAATTCACGATACGAATTGTTTCTGAACATTTAGTAATAATCTCTTTTTCTGAATATTTCTTTTCCCAAACCTTTCTATATACCGAGATACAATTATTAAATGAATATGTATCACATAACAGTTCTTCTTTCAAATCAGTATCTGACATTGCAGAATTAATCATTTCTAATAATTCTGATTTACTTTTCAAATATTTTTCTTTACAATATGATTCATCATAATTCTCATAAAGTCTATGTACTATATCTAGCATATCTTCTATATTCTTTAAATCAAATGCTTTTTGAACTTTATCATTCTCATATTTAAAATGTGTTTGTTCATGATTTTATAATACGTGGAAAAACATAATTTGTAGAAATCATTTTTATAGTTAATCCATAATTATTACAAACAGATTCTATCACCCTATCTATATGATCTGCTGTATATTCAGAACCATTATCACGTACAATACTATTTTCATATATAAAATCATCAATTGTCATTCATATCACCTTTTTCTAAACTCATCAATTATAAGGTCATCACAACTAATTGAATCATTTTTTATTTGTGCTTTTTATTTCCGCTACCAGTTCTTCATACTTACGTTCGTCAATGATATATTTCCGTTTAATCAGTATATAAGCAGCTCCTATAGAAATTACCGGAACAGCTACAATTCCAAGACGCAATATAAATCTTTGTCCGGCATCTGCTGTCTGGATAAATTTATCTGCCTGTACAATTACATTTTCCGAAGTAAGTTCTCCTATACCAGCTTTTATTTCTAATCCGGATATTTTCTGACTGATTGCATAGATATTGCTTATAATCAGTATTAACGCAACAATCGCCTGATCAACTGCACTGGCCAGCTTTGTTGCAAAAGATCTTACTGCTGAGATAATACTGTCATGTCGTTCATGAAACCGGACTTCATCATACTCTATAGTATTATTTAACATGACAATCATCGTCATATTGAATGCCCCCTGTGAAAAGAAGATCAGGAAACCGATGATATTCAGTAAAACAACACTCTTTGGTAAAATGTAGCCTACACTCATAAAAAGCATATACCCAATGACTGTAATGACGGTAGCTGCAGTTATAATCTGATTTCGTGTGAATTTTGAGGAAAGCCACGCAAAAGATGCCTCTGATATCAGCGTTCCTAATCCATACATAATTGTAAACCAAAATACAAGACTGCCACCTACAGAATATCCAAATTCAAAATAAAAGAAATTCATTCCAATCATAATCAGAAGACCATTTCCGATTTGGAATAATAAACATGCAATTCCAATCACTATCAACTGATCATTCCTCAGAAATATATGAAACATATCTTTTAATGACAGTGTTCTCTTCTTTTCCGGCCGTTTTCTCTCTTTTACTCCAAACACTGTAAGAAGCTGGAAACCAATAAAACAAAAAGCAATCACAATCGCAGCCGTCCGATACGCCATAATCGCATTTCCTGCTACCATATCAGGGAGCAGACCCGCAACAGAAAACTGTCCGATACAGATAAAAATTCCCTGTACGGTTACCAGCCAGTTCCGTTCTCCCGGATCTAATGTAAGACTCGGCAGCATTCCCCAATAGGCAATATCATTCATTGTGTAAGTCATTCCCCATAAAAGATATCCCACTCCAAAAAATGCGACAAATCCCCATCCTTCCGGTCTTACTGTAAACAGGCAGATAATTACCAGGCTGTTTAAAATTACTCCTATAAAAATCCAAGGTTTAAATTTTCCGGCTTTCAAATGCGAATTTTCAATAATAATTCCCATCATTGGATCATTAATGGCATCCCACAGCAGACACACTACCATAATTGCTGATATTACTGCATATTGGGCAACTGTCAGTTTCATCGTATACTGAATATATGTAAGAAGAAACATAGAGACGAGTGCATACGCCATATCTCTTCCGGTTGCTCCTATACAATAGCTCCATTTTGTGCGTTTATCCAATTTATTGTTTTCCATATACGACTCCCCCTCTCTCTATTTCTTCAGCAGTCTTTTAAAAGCCTGCAAATATTTTTTATTTGCATTGTAAACTAACATATCGATTAACTTCGGAGTTGCAATTCCACCACTGGTTGCAATCAGACCTTCCAGATTTCCTTCTTCGACTCCCATTTTTACCATTTTAAAGGCCGGGTCCCGCTCTGATTTTCCCTGAAGCATAATCTTAAGTCCGATATGTACGATTCCACGAACAAATTTTCCAAACATTGAGACATTTACCACATCCTGATAGGAATCGTAAACCGTATACTCTCCACGCTTTTTTTCTTTGTCATGTTTTGGTTCACCGCCTAATAGCTGATAAAACTGTTCTGCACTGATTTCCATTCCATGTGGCTGCTCTCTAAAATAATCCGGAAACAGTTCTCTTTCATTTCTAAAATAACTATTTCCTACTACTTCTATATTCGCCTTTAATTGCAAATCATGTACCGATGCTCCGATACAGATCTGATATTTACCGCTTAACATGGAAAAGGCTTTTTTCTCTACATCATAGACGGAAAAACTTCTTTCATCCAGCTCTAGTATAACTTCTTTTTCTTCTCCCGGATGCAGATATATTTTTTGAAATCCCTTTAATTCTATATGGCTTCTGATAACATCTGATTCGTTCGGGCAGACATATAACTGTGCTATTTCTGCTCCACTCACTTTTCCGATATTTTTAATTTTAAAACGAATTTGTATCTTTCCACCACTATACACTTCCGATACATTCAATTCCGAATAGGAAAAAGAAGTATAGGAAAGTCCATAACCAAACGGATATTTTACCGGAACATGGAATGTCTCATAGTAACGATAACCCACAAAAATACTTTCCCTGTATTCTACATCATCATTCGGAGGTGCAAAATATCTCCATGCAGGAGTATCTTTTTCTGAAAACGGAATTGTCTCTGCCAATTTACCGGATGGATTCACTTCTCCACTGATTAAGTCAGCAACAGATTCTCCTACAGCCTGTCCTCCGAGGTACATGTGAAGAATTGCTCCTACATTCTTTTCAAAACTAAAATCCATAGGTGCACCACCAAAACTAATTGCTGCAATATTATCTTTTCCAACAGTTTCTGCAATTTCACCCAACAGCTTTTCCTGATTTTGAGGGATTTTAAGATTTTTCCTGTCGTATCCTTCTCCTTCGTAAGATTCTGTAAGACCGATAAAATATAGAATCACACAATCTTTTTTTCTATATTCCTGTTTCAGTTTTTCTATCGTATCCTGTAGTTGCTTTTCTCCTAATTCTTCCTTTTCATTCTGATATCCCTGTATATAAGTTACCTGATATCCTTTTTCACGTATTGCTTCAATCGCATTTGTCATCTCCGTCGGCTGGATATGACTGCTCCCACCTCCCTGAAACCGCATCTGTCTGGCAAGCTCTCCAATAATGATTACCTTCTTCTCTTTTCCAATTGGCAAAACACTATTATTTTTCAAAAGTACTGCACTTTCATTTTCCAGTTTACGTGCCACCTGATTCTGTTCTTCCATATCTACCTCATAATTTTCTTCTATATTTTTATGAAGTGATACAAAATTCTGCAGAACATTCTTAGTCCAGTTATCCAGTTCCTGATCCGTAATCCGGCCATCCTTATACGCTTCTTTTAACACATCTGTGTGGAAGCCTTTCGGATCTGGCATTTCCAGTGTCAGACCATTTTTCATACAGCTTACAATATCATTTGCTGCTCCCCAATCCGACACCACACCACCTTGATATTTCCATTCTTTTCTCAGAACATCTGTCAGTAAGTATTTATTTCTTGCTCCAAATTCGCCATTAATCCTGTTGTATGAAGCCATTACAGAAGTCGGTTTTGCTTTTTTCACAACTTCTTCAAAAGCCGACAGATATATTTCCCTAAGAGTTCTTTCATCAATCTGGCTATTGGATGTCATTCGTCTTGTTTCCTGTGAATTAACAGCATAATGCTTTAAACTCGTACCTATCCCAAGACTCTGTACCCCTTCGATATATCCCGTTGCCAGCTTTCCTGTCAAATACGGATCTTCACTGAAATATTCAAAATTTCTTCCGCATAAAGGAGAACGCTTGATATTGATTCCGCAGCCTAGCACAATTGATATCTGCTCTTTTTTTGCTTCTTTCGCAATCGCTTCACCCATCTTTTTAACAATAGCAGGATTCCAACTGCAGGCTATTGCACTTGCAGTTGGAAAACAGGTTGCTGGCTTACTGGTTTCAATATCCCCAACCTTTTCCTGCTCCTGTTTTCGAATCCCATGTGGTCCGTCTGTCATCATAATAGAGGGGATTTTCCCATTACAGTCATAAGTATGCCAGTCACCAACACCGCCTAAAAGCCGGATTTTTTCATCTATTGTTAACTGTTCACATATTTTATCAATGTTCATGGCTTATCCCCTCTTTCAAAGTCCATATCTAATGCCAATATTCTGTCGAAGTTGTTATCCATTGTGATTCATCTCTGCTTGGATATGTATCTGAGTATTTCTCTGCACGTTCTATCATTCTGATATACGCTTCAGCCGAATTAAATGTTGCATTAATATCCACAATATCGCTATTGGTTGACATCTTTTTCCAGAAATCTGGTACTAAACCATAATGTGCAACACCACGATCACCATTAACATCAAATGTGACATTTCCTGTAGTTTGTTTATTAACCTTTGCTGTTACTCCATCCGCATAAATTCCCGGATATAAATCTGTAAAAGTGTCATAATCAACTGTATCGAAACTTTCTTGTACTTTATCAAAGTTCGGTAACATGCATGCACCATTAACATCGCTTCCATACGGTATTCCAAGAATCATGTCATCTGACTCATCATCATTCATGTTATACCATGTAGTCGGCACTTCGTATGGTCCGTCATATTTAAAGTAATTTTGATTATCTAATATTCCTGTAGTCGGTGTTTCTGAATTATTACTCAGTTCTATCATATATTCCAGATAATCCGTTGCACATCTCTGATGTCCTGTTGTTGTTTCCCACATCATAGGTGATATAATTCCACCAAGCTGATATATTTTTATCATACGTGGAATATCCAATTGTTCCCATGCCTCATCTTCTGGATTAAACATATCCAAAATTCTTGTATGAGAACATATAATTCCCGGATATTTTTCTTCCCATACGATATCCAAGGTATCATTTAAGGACTTGTCACTCATGTGATCAAGTTCTATAATCATGTGTCTGTTTATCATCTGATGAATCATCCATTTTCCAGTCTCTGTAAGTCCCTCAACATTGGCATGTCCCTGTGCATCTTCTGGAAGATCTGCTTTCGGCTGTTTGTAGAATACTCTTGGATTGGTGCTTACCTCTGGTTGATAAAAATCTGATGTTTTCAGGTAATTCATAATACTGAATATTTCCCCCTGATATAACTGACATCCACCGAAACCGTTATTCAATGCATGTATCATATAAAAACTTCTTATTCCCAGATCATATACTTCATCCAATTGCTTTTCTATATTTTCCAGACCTTTGTTCATTTCTTCTTCTGTGATTTCTCCAGCATTATATTTTCCAACAAAATCCGTATCTGCACCAAAAATTGTGTCTACTTCAATTCCTAAGAATACAGCCATTTTGCCCTGACTGATCACATCTCTTGCCTGTTCGGATGATGTTACAATTCTAAACCATCCTTCATTCGGTCCACCGCACTGTGCATCTATATAATCCTGCATTTTATATACATACTCTATTTCCTGTCGGATTGCGTCCATATCATTTGTTACGCCATTTTTATAAGGCGGAAGTGCATTGGTAACTTTTCCTAATATTTCATTATTTACGCACTGATGTACCAGCACTCTTTGCCCCGCCAGATAGGAACGCTCCAGCCATTTATAGTATGTCTGTTCGTGGTTTGTAGAATAACTTGTAGGCCAGTAACTAAAATTTGGATATCCCGATGTATTATGTGTCGTTGCACCATCTACTGCTTTTCCCCAAATATCATACGCTCCATTTACTCCATGCAGATCCGTACAATCATTGAGTGCATCTGCAATTCCCAGGGGACTAAATGCATCTCCATTAAATACAACTTCTCCTGATCCTTTGTTATGACACAAATGTGCATGAGTATCTGCTGTTCCGATAATGTTTTCACCACTTGACGGTCTCGCCATCACGTTCGATGTCGTTATTGGATTCCCATCCCCGTCATAAAAATAAATATTTATATCTGCTTCCGGAAACGGATTATTTCCTTCTGTAAGTTCCAGTTCAAACCGGCATGTATCATCCACATTGTCTTTCCAAACCAGTGAAGTTCCCTTAATTCCAACATATTTCTTTTTAACATAAGAATAAAAAGAAAAGGAATTATCTTCATACTGCTCTACTTTAAATCGCGTCTTATCTGACAATGTCGTATTTCGGACAATTGCATTAAAAGTATTATATGTGAGATACTTGCTATCCTGATCAAAAAGAATATATTCTCTCAAGTCAGATGCTTTAAAGTAGAATGTCATTCCACTATCGGCTGTATCTGCCTGAGCTTCATATCCTGCTTTATTTCCAAGCAAGTATTTCCCATTACTGATAGACTTGATTTTAAAATAATGATTGGCCAGTGAATAAATACTTTGTTCCGAAGAACTTTCTGTCTCTGCTGTTGCTGCATAACAATTACTTGGATATGCAAAACCACCAACAGAAGTTCCAACTAACAGCATTGCCAGTAAAAAAAAATACTTCTTTTCGTTTCATAGCATCTATCTCCTCTCTCTTAATCTCTTAATTGCATTTTATCTATTTCCGGCATATAATTATATTGATTTATCGTGTTTTATGTCAATTTATCGTGTTTTTGACAGGAGGAATTACCTATGTATAAAATGAAGTCAGACATCAATTTTTCACTCACACATGAAATGTTGGAAAATGCAGAAAATGAACGGATACATACATCTTATGCACAGGAAAAAGCAATTCTCGAATGTGTTTCAAACGGAGATATTCACGCATTGGAGAATACCTATTATTCACTCCCAACAACTGTTTACGGAAAGATGACCTCTTCCAATTCCAAATTAAAATTACTTTTTTATGCAAGTATTGCTAATACAACTTTAGTTACCAGATATGCCATCGAAGGAGGACTTAATGAGGAAACTGCTTTTTCCTTAAGTGATGTATATATACGAAAAATGGAACAATGTACCGATGTTGACGCTTTAATGAAATTAAATGAACAGATGGCTATTGAATTTACGCTTCGTGTTGCTGAAGCAAAAAAGACGCCAAAAAACTACTATTCACCAGCTATTTCTCGCGTCATTGATTATATCTATCATGGTAAAAATAAAACTTTAACCTTAAATCAACTGGCATCTTTAGTTAATTTAACACCTAAATATCTGTCTGCCCTGTTCCATAAAGAAACCGAACAGACGCTTACTGTTTTTATCCATAAAGTTCTTATTGAAAAGGCACAGAATTTACTGGCACATTCCGACTATAGTCTGGGTGAAATCAGTACTTACTTGAATTTTTCATCTCAAAGTTATTTTATTTCTATTTTTAAGAGATACACTGGTATAACTCCCGGACAATATCGTAAAATGCATCGCCAGATTAGTTGGTAAAATAGAATATAAAATAAGAATATCGATGATTAAACGTTACTATCGCCAGAACTTTTCTCGTCTTGAAGATAAAAGAAAGCTACCAGTTTTTCCTCTGATAGCTTTCCATTCATTCTTATTCTGTTGGGAACATCGCTGCTTCCAGCTTATTCATCTCTGTATCCGAAAGACCATATTTTCCTGAATTATCTTTTTCCACGGATACTTTTACAGTAACAGTTTTTCCATAACTGTTCTTTTCAAGACTCTTCTGGACACTTTCTGTTAATACGGCTGCAAAGACTTCCGGATCATTTCCATCCAATCCCTGCTTTATTTTTTCATTGCTTACCTCTGAAGAGCTTTGTTGCAATGTCTGAAATACATTGGATGGTTCAACTTGTACACTTACTGTATAAACTCCATCCTCTTCTTTCACATCCTGTACTTTGTATTTTGCCAGTTTCTTTACTTCTGTCAGTTTTTCCGTATAATCAGCAATTCCTTTATCCGTAATGTTATCGGAATCATCAAATTGCTTTTGGATGCTCTCATTAAAATCCTCTTCGATTTCTTTCTTTGCATCTTTTTCCGAGAGTTCTAACAGATTCGCATAGTCCTTATATTCTCCATGATAGTATGCATCAAGAGAACTTTGGACGTAAGATTTGGCATCGAAGTCTGGTTGTTTAGAGCACGCACTAGTTCCAATACTTAACATTATCGTTCCCAAAATCATTAGATACTTTTGTAAGTTTTTCATCCTGTTATCCTCATACTTTTACTTTACAAAAAAATCCACAAATTTTCCGGCCTTTGATGGCAGTTTAAATTTATATTCTTGTCCTTCATACTTGAAAGAAAACTTTCCACCAAATAATCCGGCTTTTCCTTGGATATTTTTCATATTTGGAATATAAATTTTTGCTAATTGTTTGCCATAAGAATTATCAATATTGGCTCGGTGAATATATAAAATATCTTCATATACACTCAGCAATACTAATCCCTTAACGCTCCCAATAAGACCACCTATTTTATTGCTAAGTGATGCATAAATGTAATTATTTTTTTCATCTAAAAACTTATCACTATATAATTGCTTTTCTATTTTTTCTAAATTCATAATTCTTTTTCCCTGTATTTAATATTAAAAACAGAAGGGTCTTTCCGGCAGTTTTTCAATTTTATATTTTTCGAATTTCATTCTATAGTTTGCTTCTAATACTTCATGATTACTAGCTTTTTTTTCCAATTCCAACATCCAATTTTTAAAACCACCATCTCGTACAAAATATCTTTCTTCTGGCCATGATTTTAATTCATTGTAAACCGTATGCAATGCATTATCAAAAAGTTCTTTTTTTCTTGTCCAGCTACTGATGTATACATAATCCTCATATTCTACAATTGTTCCTTTATTTGGGTTTTTAAAATATCGTTCATATCCATTCTTTACGTCCTCAAAAGTCACTTCCCCTTGTAACGGAATATATGCTTTTTGGATTAATTGTTGGGCAATTTGTTCACTATAAATTTCATGCATTTGCATATCCATCGATCGTCCTTCTATTTCTAAACTAGAAGGTAATACACTATAATGGCTGTATAGATTTCCCACTTTATATAAAGGCATATAAATCGTTCCATCCCCTATTATTTGCAAATAGAACCCGATAACTAAAGGACCTACTCTATTATCTATATCTAGCATACGCAATTTACTTAATTCAGGACAATATTTCTGCCAATCATTTGTAATTTTTCTTTTATTTATTTTTGGTCGTTCCATATTTTCCTCTTTTTTAAGCTATTGCAACATATTTGTTGCAATAGCTCAAATCAATAATTTAATTAGGGTTAATTTCTATTATGTCCTCATTACTTAATCCTAAAGGTCCTTCCTTCTTTATTTTTTCAACTTGTCTTTTGGAAAGTCCTTTGCCAGGATTCTTTACAAATTTGTAATCATATACCGTATTTGTGTCTTTATCATAAACATCTAATCTCGTACTTCTTTTCTCATTACCATTGATTCTAACATTATCTTTCCAATTTTTTTCAACTTCTAAATTGGTTCTCGACTTCATGTTATCTTGAGTTTGTCAATGTATTTTATCATGATTAGTACAGGTGGACAGCGTCAGGATCTTATAGACTGCCGAACATACTGCCATTATTCATGTTGTGTCCGTAAATGATGTTCAAAAGAAATTCTCCTCCGACTGTGTGACTGCGCAATCGGAGGAGGATTTTTTACCTACTGATTTTCATATTTATTCTCAAAATAATCTAAATATTTTTATATCAAACTAGAGCCTTTCTACTACAACTTTACAGCGTTTTTTATAAAATGCGATTCCATATGCGAGTATTTCGTTCCGTCCGTCCTCGCGTAATGCCTGGTCGTATCTTCGGTCTTTGATCTGTTCCAATGCCCTCTCGCATGCCTGATCCAGATTATTGAAAGAATTTGCATATTTCAACTCCATGATAATCCCTGCATCCGGATTCTTAGGTTTCACCAGAATATCCGCGAATCCATCTCCGGACTCTCTGTTCGATCTGACCGCCCAATCAGATTTGCTTTTCAGAATGCCAATCAAAATGCCATGATAGAATATTTCTTTTTCCTCATTCCGTGCCTTTGTATCCAGCACGCTGATTGTTTCCCCAAGGAACATCGTCAGTTCCTGTTCTATATCCTCTACTTTTCCTTCCAGAAATCCACAGTTGATTTTCTTTGTAGACGCCTGGTCATTTGCAACAACCCGGTCAAACCACTCCCGGATTTGAAGGACAAAAACTTCCAAGACTTCTTTATTTGGAATCACCAGCTTATACATTCCATTTTCAGACTCACCAAGCCGTGTGAGATATCCAGTTGTGAACAGTACACTCCACACATTTTCTGCGCTGTTATCAATCTCATCATAAGTCAGATCCAGCCGGATTCTCTTCTGGACAGCCTTTCCTGTAATCAACTGCTCGATTTCATCCCTGGTGGTCGTATCAGCCTTGTCTATAAAACGCTTCACAAGATCATTTCCACTGCTGTTGATCCAATACGCCTTTGGTTTTGCTTTTGAATCACTCATAAGATCATCGATGTAATTAATCACATCCCACGGACAGTAAATGTCCGCATTTCCAAAATGATACCCATCGTACCATTCTTTCATTTCTTCAAAATGGTCTTGTTGGTTGTAGGCTGCCAGAATCTTCTTGACGTCTTCAGTTGTAAATCCAAATTCTTCGTCATACTGAACATCATCGGCCGAATAAACTTTGAAGTTGTTCAGCCCTGTAAAAATGCTTTCTTTTGACACACGAAGACAGCCTGTCAGTACAGCAAACTGCAGAAAACTGTTTGTTTTTAACGCCTGCCCGAACAAGCCTCGGATCAGCGATACCATTTCCTTATAATATCCATGCTGGAATGCTTTATCTAGAGGCACATCATACTCATCGATCAGAATAATGGCTTTCTGATCATAATGCTTATATAAAAGCTGTGCCAAAACTTTCAATGATGAAATCAAGAAACCTTTGTCTATACAATATTTCCCGTTTTGGATGATTGTGAAACCACGATACTGCTCCTTTTCTGTTTCAGAAAGTTTATCACTGTTTAATAAAAAAGGGAACCTTGCAGCCTCACTTCCAATGAGCTGAATTAATGCATTTTCAGCTTCATCATACGTCAACCCGTCAACATCTTTCATTGACAAAAATATCACCGGATACTTCCCCATATATTCTTCACAGAGTTTCTGATTCTCTGAAATATAAAGCCCCTCAAATAAGGTCTCATCTGTTCCTATTTCAAAAAAGTTCTTAAGCATGCTCATATTTAAAGTTTTTCCAAATCGGCGCGGTCTGGTAAAAAGGTTCACCTCGCCCCATTTTTGCAGAAGATGCTCAATAAGTTGTGTCTTATCTACATAATAAAAATGATTTTCTCGAATCTTCTTGAAATCATCAAAGCCAACTGGCAGTTTTTTAAAATTTTCCGTACAGATCACCTCCTCAATTGGTTATTATGAGTATAGCCTTTTTTTCAGTCGTCTGCAACAACTTCCCGGTTTGCTCTCGGCTTCTCTTTGGTTTCCATGATCATTCCTCACTTGTTTTCTGTGTATCTATACATACCGCATGAACTGCGAATCGTTTGCTGCTATCATGATCAGTACAGGTAGACAGCGTCAGGATCTTATTGCTTGACTTTGGTCTGATCCCGGTATCAAAATCCGAATTTTTCACCATCTCGTCAATGAACGTCTGGTATTCTTCCCCCGGCTGATAACCGACTTTATATACATTGCCGCCAACTACTGCATCTTCATAGGAGAAGATCTGATAGCGGTAGGCAGTGCTTTCGGTATAGACCGTAAAGTACTGGTTCTTTTTCCAGAAGCCTTCATCCTTGTATTTCTTCAGACTGCCGAACATACTGCCATTATTCATGTTGTGTCCGTAAATGATGTTATAAAGGTCAGAAAAATCTGACTGATTCAGTCCTTCCAGAAAGGTACTTCCGGCGATGTGTTCATTTCCATGGATATCTTTGCGCAGATATTTTTCGTTGTCCCCGGAGTACACGATAGGATAGTTGATGCCAATCTCATCCTGATCGTCGAACCGTATCCAGCCGATGATGTCCGGGTTTTCTGTTTTTAACTGGTCAAATTCGACTTTGATGTCGGTGCTCCACCAATCTTTTTATATCAGTCATCTATAAGAATTCTTTTTCTTCATGTCACGCTCCTATTCTTGTTAGTTGTACCAAACCTCTATCAGTTTCCGTCCCGAATCAGCCGGATTGCTTCATCGGCAGTCATTATTTCATACATGGTGCAATTTCTCCTTATCCCAAATATTCTTACCGTTCATTATACACTATCTCAGGAAATCAATCATCATCAATTTCAGGATCTCCAAAACGTTTCATAGGGTTTGAGTTCACCTGTTTTGCATATTCCTCCGGGAATTTCTCAGCCCATGCTTTTGCTGCCGGTGATTCTGCTCCTTCCTTTTTACAGCTCTAATGTGTCAATTATACTTTTTAATGCGTCTGCTGATTCTTTTAGCTTCAATGCTTCTTCTCCACTAAGATTAATCGGTATATCAGATTCAATTCCGTCTGCACCAACAATGACAGGCATACTTAATACAACATCATCAATCTCATATACTCCATGTATCATGTGCGATACAGGAAGTATTGATTTTTCGTCACGCATAATTACTTCACAGATACGTTTTACTGACATTGCAATTCCATAATATGTCGCATGCTTCTTATTAATAATCTCATAGGCACTGTTTTTGACAGCATCTGCGATTTCCTTCGTATTTTCCTTATGGTTATAATGTCCTCTCATCTCACACATGTCACTAAGCGGAACACCGGATACATTAGCAGATGACCATGCCACAACTTCACTGTCTCCATGCTCTCCTACTATAAATGCATGCACGCTTCGGCTATCCACTGATAAATGCTGTCCAAGCTTGCTTCTAAGTCTTGCACTGTCAAGAACTGTTCCTGAGCCGATAACTCTTTCCTCCGGAAGTCCTGACAGTTTGATTGCAACCTGTGTCAGAATATCCACAGGATTTGCTACAACCAGAAGGATTCCTCCAAAATCTCTTTTGGCAATTTCCGGAATAATGGACTTAAATATTGCCACATTCTTATTTACCAGATCAAGTCTTGTTTCTCCTGGCTTTTGCCCTGCACCTGCTGATATAATTACAATCGCAGCATCTGCCACATCATCATAATCACCAGCATATATTTTCATAGGGCTGGCAAATGGTATTCCATGACTGATATCCATAGCCTCTCCCTCTGCCTTATTCTTATCCGCATCTATCAAGGCAATTTCAGTGAATAATCCACTCTGCATAAGCGCAAATACAGATGCTGAGCCTACGAATCCGCAGCCTATCATAACTGCCTTTTTTGAATTTGATTTTTTCTTATTCATGCAACCATTCCTTCCTTTTGTTTTTCATCTGCTTAATTCCTGCAGCATTTTTCCAGGATCATCCGCTGCTTTTACTTTATCATTAGCTTTTACTATTATTCCATGTTCGTCAATAAAATATGTTGTTCTGACCACACCCATGGATACTTTTCCGTAGTTTTTCTTTTTTACTTTCTTTCCATGATATTCGCTTAATTTATGTAATTCTCCATTCTGATCCGGTAATTCAAAATCTGGTGCTTTTGTTCCTACTTCTAACATTTTCTGGAGAACACTGTCTGTAGCTGTAATACATCCGTGAAGAGGCAAGAAGGATGTTGACAACATAAACTGTCCGTATCCAGACAATTGAAAAAGCGTGCTTGTTATCTATACAACTAACAAGCACGCTAAGAAACAAAGTTAAATCAAATTTCTTTCTTCCACCCCTATCACACAATCCAGCTCCTGATACTCTGCCGGGCAGCCATCTGTCAGAATCTTTGCATTCACAAAAGCAGAAAATGTCACAGAACTGATACATCCGAATTTCGAATGATCTGCAAGAATATATCGATTCTTACATCTCTCAATCGCTGTTTGTTTCACCAGGGCTTCATTCGCATCTGGTGTTGTGAATCCTTCTGCTTTTGTGATTCCATTTGCTCCAAAGAAGCCTTTCGTAAAATGATACTCCTGCAGATTCTTCATTGCCTGAGCACCGATCACTGCTTCTGTAGAACTCTTGAGTTCTCCGCCGATCAGAAACACTTTGATTCCCTTCGCTGCCAGTCTCTGCGCATGTGAAACAGCATTGGTCACAAAGACTGCATTGGTATGCCCAAGAGCATCAATCATATAACCTGTCGTTGTTCCGGCATCAAGATATATGAAATCTTCATCCTCGATCAATCCTGCCGCATATTGCGCGATTTTTCTTTTTTCTTCCACATAGAGTTCGCTCTTTTGCTCAACTGTCGGTTCGTAAGCCGAGACAGTGTCTCCATCTTCTAACGCAACTGCACCGCCAAATACCTTGATGAGCTTTCCGGCTTTATGAAGTGCAGTAATATCTCTTCTTACCGTAGACTCTGATGTATCTAAGATTTCTTTCAATTCTGTCGCTGTGACACTTTTCTTCTCTTTCAGTAGATCCAATATAATCTGATATCTTTGTTCTGTAAGCATCTTAGTCTCTCCTTTTAAAAAAGAACCTGAAGCCATGAATCTCAAGCATCCGCTTCTAGATCCACGACTTCAGGTCCTGATTCTTATATTCTTTTTATTGGTTTTGACAGATTATTTTATTCGGCATTTCATCCAAATGGTGATTGCTTTATGCTACTTTCTTCTTAAGGAGTCCAAGCAGTACTGCGGAGATGACTGTTCCTACTACGAGGGAAACAAGATACATTACTGCATTTCCAACAACCGGGAATACGAAGATTCCACCATGTGGTGCCATCAGTGTACATCCAAACAACATTGACATTCCACCGGCAATTGCTGAACCGATGATACAAGATGGTAGTACATGCAGCGGATCAGATGCTGCAAATGGAATTGCTCCTTCTGTGATAAATGCAAGACCCATGATAAAGTTTGTCGGGCCTGCATCTCTTTCTTCTTTTGTAAACTTATCCTTAAACAACAGTGTGGAAAGGGCGATGGCACATGGCGGAACCATTCCTGCAACCATAACTGCTGCCATAATATCATAATTACCAGCTGCGATTGATGCTGTACCGAATACATAAGCTGCCTTGTTGAACGGACCACCCATATCGATGGACATCATTCCTCCAAGAACCAGTCCTAATACTACTTTACTTGAATCTCCCATGCCTGTCAATGCATTATTCAGGCCTGTGTTGATTCCACCCATGATTGGCTCGATTACAAACATCATAGCAAGTCCGATCAGAAGAACTCCGATCAATGGATAAATAAGTACCGGCGCGATTTTTTCCAGTGCATCCGGAAGCTTATCGCATACTTTACGAAGAAGTACAATGATATATCCTGCAAGGAATCCGGCTACAAGAGCTCCGAGGAATCCGGATTTTCCGCTTGCTGCCATCATACCGCCTACAAGACCAACTGCAAGCGCCGGTCGGTCACCGATAGCCATTGCGATAAATCCTGCAAGCACCGGAAGCATGAATCCAAATGCAGTTCCACCGATCTGTTTAAATACTGCTGCTACCGGAGTGATCATACCAAAGTTTGCTCTCTGATCAGCCGGAAGTGCATTCAGATCTACGCATATTCCGTCGATCAAAAATGCGATTGCAATCAGAATACCACCACCAACAACGAGTGGAAGCATATGGGAAACGCCGTTCATCAGCTGCATGTAGATCTGATGTCCGACACCGCCGCTTTTCTTTCCTGTAGAAGAAGAGGCTGCTGCCGGATTATTTCCATGGAAGACCGGAACATTTCCTGATTTTGCCTGTGCCACCAGCTCATCTGCCTTGCTGATTCCGTCTGATACCTGACAGATGATTACTTTCTTTCCGTCAAAACGATCCATCGGAACCTGTGTGTCTGCTGCAACGATAATACAATCCGCATCAGCAATTTCCTGGTCTGTCAGCACATTTTTCGCTCCGCCGCTTCCTCTTGTCTCGATTTTCACGAAACAGTCGGCAGCTTTTGCTGCTTTCTCGATTCCTTCCGCTGCCATATATGTATGTGCGATACCTGTCGGACATGCTGTTACTGCAAGGATCTTAAAATCGCTCTCTGCATTTCCTGTATCTGCCAGCTGCTCATCAATGTCAGCTCTCTCATCATCTGCTTTATCAATAATAGAAAGGAATTCCTCCGCAGATGTTGCATTTCTCAGAGCTTCTGTAAACTGCTCATCCATCAGCATCATTGATAATTTACTAAGTACTTCCAGATGAACGTTATCCTCTGTATTTGGTGCTGCAATCAGGAATAACAGTGTTACCGGTTCTCCATCCAGAGAATCGAAATCAACACCATTTTTAATGACCATCGCTGCGAGTCCCGGCTTGCTTACGCAATCACCTTTTCCATGTGGAATAGCAATTCCCTCACCAATTCCTGTTGTGCTTTCCTCTTCTCTTAAGTAAACCTGTTTTCTGTAGGCTTCTGTGTCATTGATCTTACCACTTGCACACATCAAGTCCACGGCCATATCCAAAGTTTCCTGCTTATTCGCCGGATTCTTGTCAAAGGCAATGCTTCTTTTATCGAGCAAATCTGTAATTCTCATCCTATCGCTCCTCCTTTACAACCTGTTGATATACTCCGGCAATCTCCTCTTTTGTTGCCAGATTCTCTGAAAATGCACTTGCACTTCCTGATGCAACTCCCATATGGAATGCATATCTGTATTCATGTTTCTCCATCCAGCCTGCCATAAATCCGGCTACCATAGAGTCTCCTGCTCCAACACCGTTTTTTAATTCCCCTTTCGGCGCCGGAGTGTCATAAACACTTCCATCTTCTGCTACAAGGACTGCACCTTCTCCTGCCATGGATACAAGAACATTTCTTGCTCCTTTTTCCTGCAGTTTCTTTGCATATGGTACAACAGATTCTCTTGTCAGAAGCTCCACATCAAAAATCTCTCCAAGTTCATGATTGTTCGGTTTGATTAAAAATGGATGATATTCAAGAACGTTCAACAGAAGATCTCTCGTTGCATCTACAACAATCATGACGCCTTTGCCGTCGAGCTTCTCCATAATCTTCTGATACATGTCATCCGGCATAGAAGTCGGAATGCTTCCTGCCAGGAATAAAACATCACCTTCTCCAAGTTTGTCAAGCTTCTCCATCAGCTTCTCTACATCTTCCGGAGAAATCACCGGTCCACTTCCGTTGATCTCTGTTCCGTCGATTGATTTTAACTTCAGGTTGATTCGAGAAACGCCTTCATTAATCTCAATAAAATCGGATGCAACCCCCATCTCTTTGAGTCTTCTTTCAATCTCTTTTCCGGTAAATCCGGCTAAAAATCCAAGTGCAGTATTCTCGATGCCAAGATTACCAAGCACTGTAGAAACATTGATGCCCTTTCCACCAGGAAGGATCAGCTCCGAACTCGTTCGATTCGTAAGTCCAAGCTTAAAGTCCTCAACAGAGACAATGTAATCCAATGACGGATTAAATGTTACTGTGTAAATCATTTTACATTCTCCTTCTCTCTGACTCATTGTTTTTCTTTATGCTTGTATTATACGTTCAAACTCGTTCACAGTCAATCAAACTAATCAACAAAATTCGTGACTGTTTTTGGTTGATTTTGCACAAATTCGGTTATCTTCGGAATTTAATATTGCCATAACCCAATTTACTTACTGCCCGTAATATGCGTTTGCTCCATGCTTTCTAAAATAGTGTTTGTCCTGCAGTTCTTGTGGTGCTGGCTGGTTTGTTGGATTAATCATCTCACATCTGGCAGCCATTTTTGCCACTTCTTCTACAACAACCGCATTATGTACAGCTTCATGTGCATCTTTTCCCCAGGTAAACACACCATGATTTTTGCAAAGAACACCCGGAACAGCAATGTAATCTTTGTTCTTCTCTTCAAAATCATCTGCTATCAGCACTCCTGTGTTTTTCTCATATGCTTCCTCGATTTCTTCTTTTGTAAGATTTCTCACACATGGAATCGCACCATAGAAATAATCAGCATGTGTTGTTCCGTAACAAGGAATATCTCTTCCGGCTTGCGCCCAGCTTGTTGCCCATGATGAATGAGTATGAACGACTCCACCAATTTCCGGAAAACGATTATACAACACTACATGTGTTGCTGTGTCTGAAGACGGATTGTATTTTCCTTCTACTTTATTTCCCATCAGATCAACAACTACCATATCCTCCGGTGTCAGTTGATCATATTCCACACCACTTGGCTTAATTACAAACAACCCCGATTCTCTATCGATTCCACTTACATTTCCCCATGTGAATGTTATAAGATGATATTGTGGGAGAAGCATATTTGCTTCATAAACTTCTTTTTTTAATTGTTCTAACATAATTCTTTCCTCTTTCTTTTTGAAATAACTATGAGAAACCCACTTAGTGGGTTTCTCTGACTTCTGATTCTTATCTTTTATGTAATTATTTTGAAATCGTGTACATTGCCACCTCATCCGTCTCACGGTTTGCTGAGATAATAATGTCTTTTCCATTTTTCACATAATGAGCTACATTTGCCGGACCGCAGTCGTGATCGATCACTTCTGACTCATACTGCTTTGTCTCCTTATTATATGCAAATACAATCAGGTCTCTCTCTGCTTTTCTGTGTCCAATCACAACTACTGGCTGTCCACACAGATCACCTCCATAAATTGCATGTGTGAATTCCGCCGGTTTTTCATACTCATAAACTTTCTCGAATACTCCGTTATTCTTCTTGTAAATCGAAATTTGATTTCCATGAAATGGAGATAATACTGCAAGCTCTTTCTCTCCGTCCTCATCCAGATCGATTAATACCGCATCGCTTGCTGCCGTCTCAAGAAGTTTACGAATCTCCCATTCCCCATCTTTCTCTTCTGGTGGAATAAACTGAAACACTCCGCAATCAGCTGAGATTACGCTCGTATCCATATCATTTTCTCTCACACGATAGTAACCATGATTCTTAAGCATATCTTCTTTAATCACTTTTAATTCTAACTGATTGTCTTCATTATAAGAAGAAAGATCATCTGGCAGAACAGCTGCATAAACTTTTCCCGGCATTGACCAGTCATCCTTATATTCATGACCGGATTTCAATGCACATGCGATCAGATAATGAACTCCATTTCTTTTAACAATATCGAAACGATGTACATGTGGAAGATTGACCAGTGTACGTACTTCCCAGTTTCCTTTTCCAATTGGAGTCACGATTACAATCTTTGCTTCTTTTGAATCATTTGGAGAATAGAACTTATGTGTTGCCAGAAACTGCCCGTCTGTTCCAGGAACCTGCACCATACTCATAACTCCACCCGGCTCACTCCAGATTGTATCTTCTTCGTTTCCATCCTGATCAAATAAAATACAGCGGTCGATTTTCTCTGCTGCCACCATAAAATGATTCTTTCCCTGATATTCCAGCGGAGCAATAGAATAGCATTTTGTCAGATTTGATATTACTTTTTTCTCAACTTTCCACATTTTTCTCATCCTTTCCTGTCATCTGTTCATCCAGCATTTTTTCAAACATATCATGTGCAAATACAAGATCTTCTTTCCAGTTCTCATTTCCTACATACCAGAATTCTGTCACATATTTTCGTATTCCAAGCTGCCATGCAAGAGCAATTGCCTCTTTAAAATTCACATGCCCGGTTCCAAATGGAATCTCACGGAATTTGCCAGGCACAGTCTCTTTCAGGTGCATTGCACAGAGATGACCTTTTCCAATCATCATATCTTCGAGTACATCATTCTTATATTCTATTGCTGCATTGGTAATATTTCCGATATCGGGATAGACATTAAGATAAGGTGAATCTACCAGTGTGGTATATTTCATTGCCTTTTCCACTGTGTTCATGAACTCTGTTTCCATTGTCTCAAATCCGAGAACAACGCCGGCTTTTTCTGCCATATGTGTTGCTTTCTTTAAATTCTTAAGAAAACGCTTTTTTGTCTCAAATGAAGAATCTTCATAATAGACATCATATCCTGCAAGCTGAATAATGCGAATTCCAAGATCTTCTGCAAGCTGGATTGCTTTTTCCATGATTTCCATTCCACGCTTTTCTACTTCCGGATCATTGCTTCCAAGTGGATATCTCCTGTGCCCGCTCAGACACATGGAGCGGATTGGTACGCCGGTTACCATCATCAGTCGAACCAGTTCCAAACGTTCTTCCTTTGACATATCAAGTCTTGCAAGCTTTGTATCTGTCTCATCAATACTGATTTCAATATAATCAAATCCTGCTGCTTTCGCTGAGAGCATCTTCTGCTCCCAGCTCAAGTCTGACGGCATGGATTTTTCATACAAACCTAATGTATATTCTCGTTCCATAACCTTCCTCCGGATCTTATTCGATCACTCCATATTCTTTCAGTTTCTCTTCGATTTCCTGTGCAGACATAATATTTCTCAGTGGAATTACTTTCACACCTTTTTTCTCAGCGTCCTTGAACATATTTGCAAAATTCTGCGCACAGAGCACTACATCAAACTGCGTTGCTGCACTCTTTCCTTCAGATAATGCACAGTGATGCAGTCTTCCCGGAGTAATATTTACTTTCTTTAATACTTTCTGAAGTGTCATTTTCATCATCATACTGGAGCCTGCTCCGTTTGCACAACATACCATGAATTTAAGATTTTTTGTACTCATAATTTCTGTCTCCTTTTTCTTTTCAATTAATTATTTTTTGCTGCTTTCATTTCTTTATAAGCTTCGTAGTCTTCTGTCATCTTGAAGTATCCTTCCTTGTCCAATCTGTACTGGATCTGAGGAATAGCGATCAATACGACTGCTACGATCACGATACCTGCATAGCTTAAGAACTTCATTACTGCGGTCATAACCGGCCATACAACTACCCAATCCCACATTCCGACATATCCGCCATACGCTGCCATTCCTGCCCATCCTGCGATGATTGCAGAACCAAACACCTGACAAAGACCTGAAATAAATGGAAGGATCAAAGCTGCTTTAACTCCGCCTTTTTCATTTGCGAAAATACCGATTGTTGCGTTATCAAAAAATACTGGAACAAATCCACAAATTACAAGTACCGGACTCTTTAATACAATCAATACCGCAATTGCAAGAATCTGTCCTACAAATCCTGCAAGAAATCCAATCGGTACTGCATTTGCAGAACCAAATCCAAATGCTACTGCACAATCAACACCTGGGATTGATCCCGGAAGAAGCTTGTCTGCAATACCCTGGAAGGACTGTGTCAGCTCTGTTACAAAAGTACGTACACCAAGCTGAAGGATTGCAAGATAAACTGAAAAATACAGGCAAGTCTGGATCACATAAAATACCATGCTCTGTCCTTCTGTCATAAATCCCTGTTCTGTCAGATAATCTCTTCCGAGGATCACGAGGATTGCACCAAAGAAAATCAGCATTAAGATTGATGTACATACCATATTGTCATTGAAGATAGACATGAATCCCGGCAGCTCTACATCATCAATTTTCTTAACCTCTTTACCATTTTTCTTTTTTCCAAAGAATTTCTCAGCAATCCATGTGTTAAGAGCAATTCCAAACATCTGCTGATGTGCAAGACAGAAGCCTGCACCATCAGATAACTCCTGACATGGCTTGATTGTAAGGTTGGCTCCTACTGCCCAGTAAAGTCCGAGAATCACTGACATAACTACTAACATTGCCACGTTCTTTGTTAAAAGGAACGGACATGCAAACATGATCAGCCAATAAGCAGTTGCCGCCTGCTGCACCTGCACGTGTCCTGTTGTGAACAGCGCACGCATTTTTGTTACTTTACTAAATCTTACTAAAATGATATTTACGATAAATGCAATAAGAAGAAGAACCATTGCTTCTCCAAAGCCTTTTCCAAATACTTCTTCAACTCCTGCGGTTACTGCATTTTGTCCAAAATATGGATCAATAACCATTGCATCCATATTAAAACGATCTTTCAATCCAACCAGTACCGGACGGAAATTACTTACCAGTCCGCTAGAGCCAACTGTCAGAATTAAATATCCTACAATTGCTTTGATCACACCTGCAAGCACATCGTACCATGGCTTTTTCAAAAGGATATATCCAAGGGCAACGATCAGACCTATCATAAATGCCGGCTGCTCTAATATATTGGTCGCAAAATAAGACCAGGCTCTCATTAAAAGTTCCATATGTATTTCCTCCTCAACTCCCCGCTGCCACCTTCAGCATATGAATAGCAGCGACTCTTGCTTATTCTGTGATGTATTTTTCTTCTAATTTCAACAGATCTTCCGGTGTCTTTGCCTGTGCAAGTTCTTCTACAAGATCTTCATTCATCAGCATTTCAGACAATCTTGACATATTATCCAAATGTTGTTCTGGATTACAGGATGCCAGTGTAAAGAATAACTGTGCATCCAATTCCGAATCTCCAGGTTCAAAACTTACCGGAGTCTCCAGTTTCATAAAAGAAACTGCTGTCTTATTAACCCCCTCTGCTCCTTCCTGAGAATGCGGCATTGCGATGTTCGGAGCAATCACAATATATGGACCATATTTTTCAACACACTTGATAATATCTTCTTTGTAGTTATCTTCTACTGTTCCATCAAATTCCAACGGTTCGCAGCTCATGCGGATTGCCTCTTTCCAATCCGCCGCTGAGTCTGCAAATTTATAATGCTTTTTCTCAACAAATTCTTTTAACATCATTTACTTCCTCCATATTCTCACTTAAAGCTCTGCTCTTGCCTGATACATTTTCATGCAATGAAAAGCTTTTACAGACAGGAACGATATGGGATATTCTGTGGTGCTTCAAAGCAATCCTCGAATCCTCTTCTGTGGTGATAATAAATCTTATCCTTATCTGCCGGATATGTATACTTTCCGCCCACCTGCCAGAAGAATGGATGGAATTTGTATTCATTTCTATCTTTCTTGAAATCATAAAGAACTTTAATCTCATCGCAGTCAGCCTGGAAATTTGTCCATACATCCCAGTGGATTGGAACAACAACCTTGCACTGCAGGTTCTCAGCCATTCTCAATACATCAATAGAAGTCATCTTGTCCTGCATACCAATCGGATTTTCTCCAAAAGAGCCAAATGCTACATCTACGTCGTAATCTTTTCCATGTTTTGCAAAATAAATTGAGAAGTGAGAGTCTCCACTATGATAAATATTTCCACCTGGTGTTTTGATCAGATAATTAACTGCCTTATCATCCATATCTGTTGGGCAAACTCCTGTTAGTTCTTCTCTTGTCTCATCTGTCTTATCTGTTGTCACGATACAGGTACGATCAAAGGAATCAAGTACAATAATTTCAAGATCTTTGATCTTAATCGCATCTCCCGGCTTTACAGTAATACATCTGTCTGCCGGAACACCCCATTTCTGCCAGAGCTCAACTGATTTCTTAGGACCGATAAATGGAACCGGAATTTCTTTCCCATTCTCATCTACTGTTGTCATACCACTTTGGATCACGTGTGCTGCCCACTCTGCGGACATATGATCCTGATGATAATGTGTTGCAAGCACTGCATCTACTTTCTTGAATGCAAATGGGTCGATCACAAACGGAACATTTCTTAAGTTTGGCTGCATTGCGCGACCACCACACATATTCGCCATCTGATGTCCGACTTTCATCTTACCGTCACCGTGAGTTCTCTTACCATTTCCACACCAGAGATCAATCGTGATGTTTGTATCCTCTGGTGTTTTCATCCAGATTCCTGTACATCCAAGCCACCACATTGCCACATTACCAGGTGCTACCTTCTCATTTTCAATATCCTCTACAAGCCATGTTCCCCACTCAGGAAATGTACTCATGATCCAATTTTCTCTTGTGATTTCTTCAATTTTACTCATTACTTTGTTCTCCTTCATAATTCTTGTTTCACACTATTTATATCTTATTTTCTATTTTTCAGCCGGCTTTGTTTTTGTGATTTCATCATAGCATCCAGGTTTTGCAAAGAAAAGTACAAGAAATGTTATGTTATTGTGCAAAAAATTATATGCAAAAAAAGAAGACCGTCCACGGTAAATTTTTTCTCTTATCGTGAATTGTCTTCCTTTTTACTACTTACAATATTCTATTCCGTTGTGTTTTCTTCTCGTAATATCTGGTTAATATATACAAGAATCTCATCCTTTGCACATTTCTGCATTATTTCGTGCAAGCCATTGTGTTCTTCGAACAGATTCATAATATCTCGAAGGATTTTCAAATGTTTTTCCTGATCTTCTACCGCCAGCATAATGATGATCTGTGCATCATAAAACTCTGTGAAATGTATTGGTTTCTCAAAAACTGTCATTGATACATCCAGACAGTTTGCTCCATCCTCCGGCTTTCCATGTGCCAGTACAATTCCTTTTGTGATAAACATGTACGGACCGTAATACTGGATTTGGGAAATGATATTATCTAGATAACATCGTTCAATACTCCCTGCTTCTAAGAGCATTTCTCCTGATTTTCGAATGGCTTCCTGCCAGGAATAGGTTTCTCTTTCTACACGAATGCGATCTTTTGCAAGAAACTCTACAAGTCCTGTCTTTTTATTCCCATCTGAAATCTGCCGCTTTACAGATTCTCCCTGCATATATTTAGCTAAATCTTTTTTCAAGCTTTCATAGTCTTCTTCATCAACATATTTTCGAACCACTTCAAAAAGTTCTGTAACATCTGTTGTTTTCTTTTGCCTCTCAATCAGACGATGATTTAAAATTGCTTTTCTGTCATAATCTGTCAGAATCGGACGTACAATAATTACCGGAACGATAGACTTCAATTTTACAGTTGAAATAATCAGATCGCACTGCTCATGGACATTAAGCAGATCAACTGCTGCAACCACATCAAGAATCTCCGCATACGGCAAAAGTTTCTGAATCTCTCTTTTAAGCATATTTCCAGTAGACACTCCATTCACGCAGACGATCAGAATCCGCAAATGATCCTCCGGACGTTCTGCAATTTTCATATGCGAGCCAAAATGAAGTGCAAGATATGCAATCTCACTATCTGGAATTGGAAGTCCGATCATTTGTTCCAAATACTTTGATGCAATCTTTGTTATATCAAATAAATTCGGATATTCTCTCATAATATCATCACTGAGTGGATTCCCAATCTGAATACCATACTGATAACGATACATCGATGAATTAATATGTAAAAATAAGGCTCTTTCCAATTCTTCTTTATCTTCAAATTCAATACATGCTTTCTTTTCAAACTCTGACACAAGTGCTTTTGAAATTTCATAAACTGACTGATCTGCATGGTTATCAAACATCTCATCAATCACAGATTCCGCCACTCTGGAACCAAGAAGATGCAGACACAGATAAATATGTTCTTTTTCATCAAGATCAGGAAAATATCTCTGAACAATCTGATATTCTGGTGTAGGAAGGAGTTTATCCATATTTAAATTTGGAAAATACGGTCTTCTCGCTCCTTTATACATCAGTGGAACCAGAGACGCCAAGGCAAAGAGAACCCCTTTCACATATTTTGTGTTTAATTCTTCTGCAATTGCCTGTAGTTTTTCATAATGTTCACGAATTGGCTCTTGATAGAGAAAATCCAAAACTCCGGCCTCGAATAAAGGATACAGTGAATTAAAATACATAAAAAATAATGCTCTGATTCTCACAACATCTCCGGAAATCTTATATCCTTTTTTCTTCTCATATACCAAAGTTAAATTGTATTCCTGAAGCTGAGCCACCACCGCACGCATATCATTAAAAATCGTGTTACGGCTCACCTGACAATACTCTGCAATCTTATCAATATAAACCGCTTCACTTAGATGCGTAATTAAAATATAACAATAAATAATTTTCACTCTCTCTGACGGTGAAAACACGTAGCTTTCTTCTACTTCTTTATGATCGATCACCTCATTGATCATGTTCTTATCTTTCTCTGAAATCAGGATTCCTTTACCACGAACCACTTCTAATTCAGAGATCCCCTGTTCTGTCAACCATTCATTTACCTTACAAAGATCATAATAGACACTTCTTTTAGATACCCCTGTTTCTTCTGCCAACTGTTGTAGAGATATATAATCTTCTGCCATAAGCAGCAATGTAAGTATCTTCCTGCAACGTTCATTGATATAAGCAGTTCCCATTGTATTCATCCCTTCTTTCTATTTATTTGGCTCTGAACAGTTACAGTTATTTTAGAATAAAAACTCTGCCAGCACACAGTTGCTGACATCCATCCCCCGATGCGTCAGTCGGATTCGATCTCCACTAAATTCCAGCAATTGTTCTTCTTCTAATTTATCAAGAATTTCCCCATAGACATCATCCACATTCTTTCCAAAATAATTCTGGAAATCTGTTCTCGAAACTCCCTCTATTTTGCGAAGTCCCAGATACATGAATTCTTCCATCTGTGATTCCACAGAAAGGATTTCCCTGTCAATAAGAATCGACTCGCCGTTTCTAATCTTTTCAATATATGCTTTCCGATCACGGATATGGTCAAACCGTTCCCCTTTGATCAGTGATGAGGAACCTGCCCCAATCCCAAGGTACTCCACTCTGTCCCAGTAGCCGAGATTATGCCTGCATTCTTTTCCCGACTTTGCATAATTGGATATCTCATATCGATGCATTCCTGCTTCTGCAAGTCTTTGTATTGTCAATTCTCCCATCGCATACTCTTCTTCCTCTGACGGAAGTTTCCATGCACCGCGGTCTAATTTCCCTTTTTCATACCAGTCGTAGAATACTGTTCCTTCCTCTAAGATCAGACTATATGCGGATATATGTTCCGGCTCAAGTGCCAGAACTTTTGAAAGTGTATCTTCGTAGCTTTCTATCGTCTGTCCCGGAAGCGCAGACATGAGATCGATATTTCGGTTTTTGAATCCAGCCTGTTCTGTCAGTTTCCATGTCTCAAGGAATTCCTCATAGGTATGGATCCTTCCAAGCATCTTCAGTTCTTCGTTCTGTGCGGACTGAAGTCCGATACTCAACCTGTTTACGCCTGCTGCTTTCATAGCACGAAGCTTTTCAATATCAACGGTTCCCGGATTCATTTCCATTGTGATCTCTGCATTCTCATTTACTGAAAATATATGGTAAATTGTAGTAAAAATCTTTTCTATCTGTTCCGGAGTCAGCAGAGACGGTGTTCCTCCTCCCAGGAAAATTGTCTGAACTTCATACTCTCCAGACAATTCTTGATAACTCTGAATCTCCTGAATCATAGCACTGACATAATCCGCCTGTTCTTTCGGTGTTCCACTTGCTGAGAAAAAATCACAATAATTACATTTTTTTACGCAAAATGGAATATGGAGATATAATTCTAAATTTCTCTTTTTCATCTTTAAATACAGAAAGATACTGTCTGACAAAAACAGTATCTTCCCCTTCCTTCTTTTATCTAGTTCTCATCCAGCTTCAGGACACTCATGAATGCACTCTGTGGAATCTCTACGTTTCCAACCTGACGCATTCTCTTCTTTCCTTCTTTCTGCTTTTCAAGCAGTTTCTTCTTACGTGAAATATCACCGCCGTAACATTTTGCAAGAACGTCCTTACGCATTGCCTTAACTGTCTCTCTCGCAATGATCTTACTTCCGACTGCTGCCTGGATCGGAATCTCGAAAAGCTGTCTCGGAATCTCTTCTTTCAGCTTCTCACACATCTTTCTTCCACGTTCATAAGCACTTCCCTCGAATACAATAAAGGAAAGAGCATCCACTTCTTCTTTGTTAATCAGAATGTCAAGTTTGACAAGCTCGGAACGTACATAACCAAGCATCTCATAATCAAAAGATGCGTATCCTCTGGATCTTGATTTCAATGCATCAAAGAAATCGTAAATAATCTCATTGAGTGGCAAATGATAAGTAAGCACAGCTCTTGTCTCTTCGATATATTCCATTCCCTGATAGATTCCACGGCGTTCCTGACACAGATCCATGATTGCTCCGATGTACTCGGATGTTACCATGATCTCAGCCTTTACCATAGGCTCTTCCATATATTCAATCTCTGCAGGATCCGGCATATTTGTCGGGTTCGTCAGGTCAATCACATCACCGTTTGTCTTATGGATCTTGTAAATAACACTCGGTGCTGTTGTAACAAGATCAAGGTTGTACTCTCTTTCCAGACGTTCCTGAATAATCTCCAGATGAAGCAGTCCTAAGAATCCACAGCGGAAACCAAATCCAAGTGCCACGGATGTCTCTGCCTCAAACTGAAGTGCCGCATCATTAAGCTGCAACTTCTCAAGTGCATCTCTCAAGTCCGGATACTTTGCTCCGTCTGCCGGATAAAGTCCACAGTATACCATCGGATTTACTTTCTTATATCCCGGAAGCGGCTCTGCACATGGATTTAATGCATTCGTGATCGTATCTCCGACACGCGTATCCTTTACATTCTTAAGGCTGGCTGTAATATATCCTACCATTCCCGCTTCGAGTGCATCACATGGAATAAACTGACCGGCACCAAAAGTTCCGACTTCTACAACTTCTGCTCTTGCTCCTGTCGCCATCATGAGCATCGGTGTACCTTTTCTGACCGTACCTTCCTTGATACGGCAGAATACGATAACTCCCTTGTATGAATCGTACTTGGAGTCAAAGATCAATGCCTGCAGCGGTGCATTCGGATCTCCGACCGGTGACGGAATCTGCTGTACAATCTGCTCGAGAACTTCATGTACATTCAGTCCTGTCTTAGCAGAAATCAGTGGTGCATTCTCCGCATCGATTCCGATCACATCTTCTATCTCTTCTTTTACACGCTCCGGCTCTGCGCTTGGAAGATCGATCTTGTTGATAACCGGCATAACGTCCAGATCATGATCGAGTGCCAGATATACATTCGCAAGTGTCTGTGCCTCAACTCCCTGTGCCGCATCAACAACAAGAATCGCTCCGTCGCAGGCTGCCAGACTTCGGGATACCTCATAGTTGAAATCGACGTGTCCAGGTGTATCAATCAAGTTGAAAATATACTCTTCTCCGTCATCTGCCTGATATACCGTACGGACTGCCTGTGCTTTGATCGTGATTCCACGCTCTCTCTCCAGATCCATGTTATCGAGAACCTGTGACTGCATTTCTCTGCTAGTCAAAAGTCCTGTCTGCTCAATGATACGATCCGCCAGTGTAGACTTACCGTGATCGATATGTGCTATAATACAAAAATTTCTAATATGACTCTGATCAATTGTTGACAATACTTCTTACCTCCATCTATCTTTCTGACTGTTTTACAATAAAAAGTTCTACCGCAAGATTGTCTGTCAGCAATCCTGTCTTTACATCCTGCTCCAGCTGTGCCCCTTCTTCCATCACACGGCGCAACTGTCCCATCTTAAACCGCTTCGCCTGTTCCATGTTCTTTCCTGCCACAAATGGATGTAAGCCTGCTTTAGACGCAATCTCTTTTCTTCCATACCCCTGGTTTGCAAGTGCCTTGACATGGAAAAGCATCCTGTACTGACGTACCAGCAGAAAAAGAATACGCATCGGCGGTTCTTTTAAAGCCAGCAGTTCATAATACAGATCCAGTGCTTTCTGCTGATTTCCGGCTGCAACCGCATCTACCATCTCGAAAATATGATTCGTGATCTGCGTCACACAGACAGCATCAATATCTTCCTTCGTGATCGTATCCCGCTCCAGTGCATAACAGAATACTTTCTCCAGCTCTCCCTGGATATTTTCCATATCTGTTCCAACTTTATCCAGAAAATACACGATCACAGACTCCGAAATCTGCTTCTGCTCTTTTCGAACCAGACCTGCAACCCAGCGTTTCAAAGTTCCTGCATCCTGCGTGGACAGCTCTGCAATATATCCTTTTGATTTTACTGCTTTATAGAGCTTATTTCTCTTATCAATCTCTTCTTCCACAAAGATAAAACAGGTTGTCTCTGGCATGTCCTTGATATAATCCGCCAGATCTGCCCCTGCCGCAGTTTTAAAAAATCCCGTATTCTCAAATACGATCAGTCTGCGCTCTGCAAAAAAAGGTAAGGTCTCTGCAAGATCGATTGCTTCTTTCACTGGCGTATTCTTCCCTTCATAATACGAATAGTTCATCGTATCACCTTCCGGAAGCATTGCCTTCACAAAACGGTTCTTATACTGTTTCTTCAGATATCCTTCTTCTCCGCAGAGAAGATATACCTGCTTAAATTGTCCTGATTTTAAATCTTCATTTAATGTCTTCATAACTATTCTATTATAAATGAATAACCAATACTTTGACAAGAGCCTTTTTATCACCTGTTCCTATTCGCCTGTTCCTATTTCCATAATTTTATAAATACTTGTGAACCTTTATTTTTCGTCCATCACTCTTTAGTGTAATTGCGCCACATTCCTGCGTGGACAATACTTCACTTCCGATTTCCCTCAGGCGTTCCAGCGTCTCCTCATGTGGATGTCCATAGCGGTTCTCTATCCCCGCTGAGATCAATGTTAATCTGGGTTTCACAATCTGAAGGAAGTCTTCACTCCCTGAATTCTTCGACCCATGATGTCCTGCTTTTAAGATTGGACAGCTTTCCAACGTTCCGCTTTCCACCAGCTGTTCCTCTCCTCTTCCTTCCAGATCTCCTGTCAGAAGCATTTGAAACGCCCCATCCTTCAATTCAAGTACAACAGATGCTTCATTTCCCGCTTCCAGACGAGGCATCTCCTCTTCCTTGCCACGAATACGCTCGTTTTTCCTCGTTGTCAACGGAGCGATGCATTTTAAATACGTTCCTACTTTTTCTCCGGCATAAATTGTCAACACTCTCGTCCCGTTTTCTTTCGCTATTTCTGCAAGATGGAGCAATTTCTCATCCATATATTCTTCCGGCGGAAGAACAAGCGCATCGATTTCCACTCCCTGTTTCTGATTTTGCAGAAGTTCCTGAATTCCATTGACGTGGTCCGCATCACCATGTGTCACGAAAACATACTCCAGTTTTCTGACCCCCTGTGATAATAGAAACGGCTCTATCCGATAAGTGCCGACAGAGGACAGATCACTGCTCCCTCCATCCACAAGCATTTTCTTTCCTTCTCTGTCTCTTATAAAAATACAGTCCCCCTGTCCAACATCCAGAACAGTCACCTGAAGGTTTTTTGAATCATTATTGAGTATTCCGCATCCGCAGATCGATCCTGCTATGACAATACAAACAAGAAGTGAAAATCCCGCCTGTTTTCTTCGGTTATCTGTCTTATTTTTCATTGCATGAAACAGGAAGCACAAAAACAACAGCACACCATAGTAAATAAGCACCCACCATAACTCTGGCTGTCCGGTCACAATCCTGCTGCCCGGAAGCGCTGATGTCAGCTCACATAATTTATCATAGAAGGACAACAGGCGATCACAGCTTCTGAATCCAATTTTTCCTACGGTTCCCGATAATTCTGAAAATAAAATTCCGCCTATACCGGTCAACATCACAAATGGAAACAACGGAATTAAAATAACATTCAAAACGAGTGCATACGGCGGCACCTCAAAATAATAATACAGCATGATTCCCAGAAGCATTCCATTAACAGCTAAACTAATCTTAAATCCTTCCCATGCTTTCAAATGTGTTTTTTGTTCAAAAATTGGATACAATAATAAAATCCCAAGGATTGCACCAAATGAAAGTAAAAATGCCGCATCTAGCAGATACAACGGTTGATATATGCTTAAGATAGCTGCTGTAACCGCCAGACTTGTTGGCTGATCCACATCTCTCCCGGTAATTTCTGCCCCCATGCGGATAAAAAACATAAGAAGTGCACGAAGACTGGATACCTGTGGACCTGTCATAACCAGATAGAAAAACAGAACCCCTCCTCCGGCAATTCCGGAAAACAGAAATGAATTTCCCATTCTTCTTAATAACCGGTAAACAGACATTCCGATCAGTGACATGTGTAATCCCGAAATTGCAAGCAGATGTCCTAATCCGTTCTTCTGATACAATTTTTTCATCTCCGGATCAAGTCCGCTTTTTTCTCCCAACAAGATTGCAGAAAGCATCGCGCCATGTGTTTTTCCCATCTGGCTTACAATCTTCCAGTTCCAGTAATTTTTCAGCCGGTCCAGCTGATTCCGTATGCTATTCCATCGTGATACAATCCAGTTCTTGTCTTTTTCAGACAAAACGATCTCAACCTGTTCTGCCTTTGTTAAAACCCCAACATGGATTCCCTGTTTTTGATAATAACTTTTTTGGTTAAAATTACCCGGATTCCTTGGCGGATGAAACGACTGTTTTGTCCCCCACACATTCAGCTTCTGTCCTATTTTCATTCTGATTTTTTTACCGGATTTATTATTTTTTATTATTACAAGGATTTTCTTTTCTTTGATTATCTGATTCTTACTCTTTTGATCTGTACAAGAAACAACCGCATCTTTCAGATAAATTGCAGTTGATTGTGATTTATTTTCAATTTTATAAACCGTGCCCTCGCAAATCACATCTTTCTCATCTGAAATCAATGTTTCTGCAAGGGACGGTTTCTGATCTTTTGTATTCTGTAAAAAACTCACTCTTACAAGCTGTATGGCAAGCAGTATAAGACATACCATACAAAGCGGGCGTTTTCTCATTCTTTGTTATCTGCTGCTATCCAGTCCTGCTCTTCATTCAATGGCTGTGACAAGTCCACCTTCTCCATGTATTTTGCATTCGATTCACCATTGATCGTAATCTGTACCTGCCTTACTCCTGCTCCCTCTACAAGAGAATCCACAATAGAATAAATCGTGATCTCAGGCAGTACATCATACGCACTGATCAGAAATGTGCTGTCAAAATTCACATAACAGATTCCATCCTTTGTTGTTACACTCAACAGATTAGCCGCCGGATTGATCGTTGGATATGCCCCCTCCTCAGATGGACCTTGCATCAGCTTTTCTACAATCAGCTTTTCTTTCAAGACATTACTGCTGTAATGAACATCAACCTCTTGCCTGACCAGTTTGGATCCATTCTGATCTGCAAAATACAATGTCAGTGTATCCGTTTGATAAGAACTTAATGAGGATCCTGTTGCATCAACAATGTCATCCTCATTCATTAAGCCAACATCATTTCCCTCATTATCTTTGAGCGGTTCCCCTTCCACACGGACAGATACTGCATCAATTCCATCAATCTGAAGCAGTGACTGCACAATTGCTGCCCGCATCAGTTTCTCATCCAAGGATTTCACTTCATAATATTCTTCACTGAAATCAATCTCAAGGATACTGCCCTTCAAAGCACAGTCGAGCAATTTCACCTGTTCCGGAATTGCCTGTGTATATTCAATTTCATTCGTTGGTTTCTTCATCTCATCGATTACAGATTCCGCCTTTTTTATCGCAGAATTGCCGCTGATCTTAGCTGCAACCTTTACAAGTCCTGTCTTGTCTGTATTCATACAGTAAATGTAAGATTCGCCTTCCTTTACTCCATAACGATCCCCACACGCAGTTACTGCGAGAGAAAGAATCAGAATAAGCAACACTGCGATTCCTTTTCTTTTTTTCATAACTTTTCTCCTAAGAAGCTGTATAGATCAGTGGAATTCTCACAGTAAATGTTGTTCCTTCGCCTTCTTCACTATATACTTTAATCGCACCTCTATGTGCAATCACAGCATTTCGCGCAATTGCAAGTCCAAGTCCTGTTCCTCCGATCTCTCTGGAATGAGATTTATCCACACGGAAGAAACGTTCAAAAACATGCGCCTGATCCTCTTTCGGAATTCCAATTCCTGAATCTTCTACTTTTACATAGAAAAATTTGTGGTCTGCATTCAATGATACATGAACCCATCCATTATCATGATTATACTTTACTGCATTTTCTACCAGATTGGAAATCGCAAGTGACAGTTTTGTCTCATCGATTTCAGCTGTGACCGGCCGAAAACTCTCCATTACGATCTCCACATTCTTTTTCTCTGCAATTGGTTTTAATCTCTTCAAAATCTGTTCCAGAAGTTCATTGATATTAATGGATTCAATATTCAGCGTCTGACCCTTCTTGTCCATCTTCACAAGTGATAAAAGATCTGTAATGATCTTATTCTCACGGTCAATCTCTTTTGCGATATCACCCATGAATTCCTGATACATCTCAACCGGAAGATTCTCCTGCTCCAGAAGTGAATCCGCCAGTACTTTCATCGATGTCATCGGGGTCTTCAGTTCGTGAGATACATTGGATACAAATTCTTCCCTGGAATCATCCAAAAGCTTCAGCCTTCCCATCATCTTATTGATCGCTTCGCTGATACTCTTTGTTTCTGTAAATGTATCCACATGCAGAACATCGTCGCTATACCCTGCACTTACATTCTCGATCGTAGCTGCAATCTGATGTAGCGGACGTACTACACGATCTGCTGCAAACACTGCAACAATCGTCAGAAAAATCATCACAAGACCAATAATCACGCTTCCCTGTGTGTATAATACATCCAGTGAATCCTCAATACTATCGGTTGAAACACTTGCCAGCATTACACCGCGAATCCGATCCTCTCCGGGTATTGCAATCGGTGCAGTCACCTCGATATAATGATTCTTCTTATCATAATTATTCGTGCTCGTCCCCTTCATACAGCGCACTACACTTTCAGATACATCCAGCTTTCCCTCATCCAGACTGTAAGTATCCTTGACTACCCTCAGCTGATCGTCAATCACCATAACTCTTCCGTTATAAATGTTAGTCAGCTGATTCAGACTGTCATTGACCACCTCTTGTGAGGTGTCCTCAAAATAATGACTCGCACTGATCTGATTCGTTAAAATTGTACATTGATTCTGAATTTCTGCTGTTCGAAGTGACACAGCACGTGACTCATAGACTTTTACGATTCCAAATAGTGCTACTACGCTGGGCACAAGCCCGGCAAGAAGCACTATGATAAAAATTCGGAATCTAAGATTGTTAAAGATCTTTTTCTTAAATGAAAATGTATTCTTACCCCTGGAAATAATAACCCACTCCCCACTTCGTATGTACGTATTTTGGTTCACTTGGATTCTGTTCTATCTTCTCTCGTAAACGACGGATATGTACATCTACAGTTCTTGCATCACCCGGATAATCATATCCCCAGATCAGATTCAGCAGATTCTCTCTACTGTAAACCTTATTCGGATTCATTGCCAGAAGCTCAAGCACATCAAATTCCTTCGCTGTAAGATTGATCTCACGTTCTCCGATGAAAACACGGCGTCCTTCGCAATCAATCTTCATATTCCCTTTCACAAGCACCGGACTGCCGGCCGGCTCTTCCTTGCGTTTCGCTGTTCTGCGCATGATTGCCTTGATTCTTGCCTTCACTTCAAGAATATTGAACGGCTTTGTGATATAATCATCCGCACCATATTCCAGACCAAGGATCTTATCCATATCCTCACTCTTGGCAGTCAACATAACAATCGGCATATCTGAAAATTCACGAATCTGCTGACATACCTGGAAACCATCCAGTTTCGGAAGCATGACATCAAGAAGTACAAGATCATACTCACATCTTCTCGCATATTCTAATGCTTCTTCTCCATCATAAGCGCAATCCACTTCCATTCCTTCCTGTTCCAGACTGAACCGGATCCCCTTTACGATTAATTTTTCATCATCAACAACTAATATCTTCTTGCTCATACTCCTCTTTCTGGCCGTTCTTCTGCCTGCCCGCTCCTATACCATAATATCGTCTTTTATCTTATTAAACACGCCATCCTTGATTCCCTCGATCTTCTTGAGATCCTCTATACTCTGAAAGTTTCCATGCTCCTGCCTGTACTTCAGAATACTCTCTGCCTTTGATGCTCCGATTCCACTCAAGGTCATCAATTCTTCTTTTGCGGCTGTATTTATATTAATTTTATCACTGACTGATCCACCTGCATTTCCATTCGGATCTGCCCACTGACCGGAAACAGATTGTGCTGACTCCTCTGCTTCTTCCTGCGTTGGCACATAGATCCGCTCTCCATCACTCAAAGCTTCTGCCTGATTGATCCAATCTGCGGCAGCATCGTCTGTCATTCCACCGGCCGCTTCCAATGCTTCGTAAATCCGTGCATCTGTCCTCAGTTCGTACACCCCCGGAGCATTCACAGCTCCACATACATGAACATATAACGTCTCCGGCAGTCCTTCTTCTGCATCTGTGCCACCCTGAGATCCTTTTTCTGACTCTATTTTGGAATTTGAGGAATTCTTCTCTACATCAGATTCTCCCTCCAGTGTGAACTCTTCAAGTTCTTCCGCTGCGTCATGCTTCTCTGCACAGCCACACAATCCCATGGTCAAAAAAGCCAAAGTTAAAGTCAATACAATTCCTTTTAGTATCTGCCCTTTACGGCATCTGCATATTTTCTTCCATCCGTTCTTCATCCTATTGCCTCACTGTTCTCAGACAGTCAGACTTCCCCTTAAAACCGGACATAAATATTGTAACGAATTTTTCTCAAAAATACAATAGACAATTTAACGCTTTGTTACAGACTTGTTACAATACCCGCAAAACTTTCTATTTCCATTGGAAAAGAACAATTCCACCGGCTGCGATCAACAATCCAATCAGTTTTCTCCATGAAAATGGTTCTTTTTCCATCCCGAACATTCCGGATAGTGAGATCAGATAAGCAACCGCCAGCTGGGAAACAACAATGAAAAGTGCTGATCTTGCAGGTCCTAGGGCATCCACACTTTTAATGACAGTCCATGTGATCCCTGCTCCGATCACACCTCCCAGCAACATATAGCGCGGCTGGACTTCCATAAGTGCTGCAACAGAGTCTCTTCCAGTTGCCAGCCAGACAAGCAGGCACAAAAAAAATGCTGAAAGTTGCACCCACCCATTGCTTACCCAGATTCCTGTCGTCTTTGTCACCTGCGCGTTGAACACTCCCTGTACACTCATCAGCGCACCTGATAGCAGTGCAATCAAAAAACCGGCCATAAGCTCATACCTCCCTATAGAAATAGTATAAGCAAATGCCGGCTTTTTTATGTATAAGATTTCTTATGCAAGTGCACGTTTCAGTTTTTCGATCATCTCATCAATATGCTTTTCTTCTACGATCAGCGGTGGAACAAAACGAATCACATTTCCCTGCGCCTGAATGATCAGAAGTCCTTCCTCAATTGTCTTCTTATTCACTTCGGCCAACGGTTTTGTGATCTCGATTCCCTGCATCAGACCTTTTCCTTTTCTTCTGACTACACAGTCCAGTTCATCCACAAGCTCATCCAGTTTTTTTGTCAGATATGGAGCAACCTGATTTACATGTCCTACAATATCTTCACGTTCAAAAATCTCGATCACTGTCTTAACAGCTGTACATGCCAGTGGATTTCCTCCATAAGTTGCGCCGTGATCTCCCGGCTGAAGAGAATATTTTGCCACTTCTTCCGTCATTGCAAATGCACCGACCGGAATTCCGTTTCCGATTGCTTTCGCCATAGTCAGAATATCCGGTTTTACACCAAATCCCTGCCATGCAAACATATTTCCGGTTCTTCCCATTCCGCACTGCACTTCATCACAGATCATCAGAATTCCATTTTCATCACAAATCTTACGGATTCCTTCCATAAATTCCTGTGTTGCAAGATTGATTCCGCCTTCGCCCTGCAGCGGTTCCAAAATAATTGCACAAGTCTTATCATTTACCAGTGCTTTCACACTGTCAAGATCATTAAACTCTGCAAATCTTACGCCTGGAACAACCGGCTCAAACGGTTCACGATAAGAATCATGTCCTGTCACAGAAACTGCTCCGAAGCTTCTTCCATGGAAAGAATTCTGCATCGCGATAAATTCATATCTTCCTGTCTTCTTTGTGTAAGCATATCTTCTTGCTGCTTTCAGAGCACCTTCATTTGCCTCTCCGCCACTGTTTGTAAAGAAAACTCTGTCCATTCCGGAAATGCGGTTCAGTTCTTTTGCCGCCTCTCCACAGCTCTCGTGGAAATAAAGATTTGATGTATGGTATAACTTATCAATCTGGTCTTTTAATGCCTGATTCAGTTCTTTATTATCATATCCAAGTCCAGACACAGCAAATCCTGCTGCAAAGTCAAGATACTCTTTTCCTTCTGTATCATACAGATACATTCCTTCTCCGTGATCCAGTGCAATCGGGAATCGATTGTATACATGGATCAGGTTCTCTTCTGCCGCCTGTATTTTACTGTTCACCATCATAATACCTGCTTTCTTTCTGATTTAAAATTGCTGTACCGATTCCTTTGTTTGTAAAGATTTCAAGCAACAGACAATGTGGGATTCTTCCATCCAGAATATGTACACGTGATACACCACTTTCAATCGCATCAATACAATTCTGAAGCTTTGGAAGCATTCCACCTCCAATATATCCGTCTGTAATCAATTCCTTGGCTTCTTTGATCTCTAATTCAGAAATCAATGTAGATGGGTCTTTTGGATCTTTATAAACACCTTCAATATCTGTCAGGAATGCAAGCTTCTCAACTTTCATTGCACGGGCGATTGCGCAAGCTGCATCATCAGCATTGATATTATACGTATTGTATTCCTCATCCATACCAACCGGGCAAATGATCGGAAGGAAATCTTTTTCCAGAAGGTCATACAAAATCTCTGCATTTACTTTCTTGACATCTCCTACGAATCCGATATCCTGTCCGTCTGAAAACTTCTTCTCAACCTGGAGAAGATTTCCATCCTTTCCACTGATTCCGATCGCACGCACGCCAAGACTCTCTACAAGCTGTACAAGACTCTTATTCACACGTCCCAGAACCATCTCAGCAATCTCCATTGTCTCTGCATCTGTCACTCGAAGTCCGTTGATAAACTCTGCTTCTTTTCCAACTTTTCCAACCCACTTGCTGATTTCCTTACCACCGCCATGCACGATGATCGGTTTGAATCCACACAGTTTCAGAAGTGTAACATCCTCGATTACTCTGCGTTTCAGACTTTCATCCACCATGGCACTTCCGCCATATTTTACTACGATGATTTTACGGTTAAAGCGCTGGATATAAGGCAGTGCCTCGATCAGCACCTGCGCTTTATCCAGATATTTCTGCATATTGCTTGTCATTTTTTCTGTCTCCCTTTTTTATCTTTTCAGCGTCTTTAAAGAAACAATAATTTCTCTATAAATCAACTTCTGTAATCCGCATTGATATCAATGTATCCATGTGTCAGGTCACAGCCCCACGCAGTAGCTTCTGCATCTCCGGCTTTTAAGTCGGCAATGGCTGTCACTTTTTCCTGTGAAAGGATCTCTGTTGCTTTTTCTTCGCTATAATCTGTTGCTGTTCCATTAGCAATGATCTGAAGCTTTCCTGCACTGCTCTCGAAGAAAAGATCTACCTGCTCCGGATCAAACTGAGCTCCGGAATATCCCATTGCACAAAGGATTCTTCCCCAGTTTGCATCGTGTCCTGCGATTGCAGCCTTTGTAAGATTCGAGCATACAACAGATTTTGCAAGAACTTTTGCCTGCTCTTTTGTCTGTGCTCCGACAACCTTTACTTCAAAAAGTGCTGTTGCACCTTCTCCGTCTCCCGCCATTGCCTTCGCAAGTGTCTCATTTACATAATGAAGAGCCTCTTTGAATGCATCGAATTCCGGTGTGCCTTCTTTGATCTTCTCATTTCCGGCCATTCCATTCGCGAGAAGAAGTGCTGTATCATTTGTTGAAGTATCTCCGTCAACAGAAATCATGTTATAAGTATCCTCAACATCACTGCTCATTGCCGCCTGAAGTGCTTTTTTGGAAATTTTTGCATCCGTTGTAATAAATGCAAGCATTGTACACATATTCGGATGAATCATTCCAGAACCTTTCGCCATTCCTCCGATCGTTACTTCTGTATCTCCTGCCATAAATGTAACCGCAACTTCTTTTTTCTTCGTATCAGTTGTCATGATTGCTTTTGCAGCTTCTGTTCCACTTACCAGATCAGCTTTCTTTCCCTTGGCAAGTTCTGTAATTCCGGCTTTGATCTTATCGATTGGGATCTGCATTCCGATGACTCCTGTAGAACCTACAAGAACACCTTTCTCATCGATTCCAAGAACTTTTCCTGCCTCTTTTGCTGTCTCTTCACAGTATTTCATACCTTCCTCTCCGGTACACGCATTTGCAATTCCAGAGTTTACAATAACTGCCTGTGATTTCTGTTTGCTCTCTATAATCTGTCTGTCCCACTTCACCGGAGCTGCCTTTACTACATTCGTTGTAAATGTTCCGGCGACTTTACACGGTTTCTCACTGTAAATGATCGCCATATCTGTACGTCCCTGGTATTTGATTCCTGCTGCTGTTGCTGCTGCTTCAAATCCTTTTGCTGCGGTAACTCCGCCTTCGATTATCTTCATATAGCTTGCTTCCTTTCTGCTTATTGTTCATTGAATGCTGTAATATTTTCTTCATTTAAAATAAAATCATAATAATTCACATCAAGTCGTTCCGTCCATCCGATTGTATTCCAAAATGCATTTCCTACATTATTCTGTGCAAATGCGATCAGACAAACCTTATTAATTTTCTCTTCCTGAAGAGCTTTCATGCTATGCACGACCATGTCTTTTCCGATTCCATGTCTTCGGTATGCCTCATCCACACATACGTGATAGAGACTTCCCTGTCTTCCATCATGACCACAGAGAATACTTCCGACGATTTTTCCTTCTTTCACTGCGACAAAACTCGTTGTCGGATTACGCCGCAGAAAACGTTCGACACCTTCTTTCGAATCATCGATACTGCGGATTCCGAATCCCCGGATCTTCTTCCACAATTTATATACTTCATCATAATCCTCTATTGTCATTACACGTATCATACATACCACCTTTATCAATATAACCTATGGGAACATCGGAACGAGTTCAAGTCCTTCACTCTCCGGAAGACCAAACAGAAGATTCATATTCTGAACCGCCTGTCCTGCGGCACCTTTTACAAGGTTATCAATAGCTCCCATCATAATGATCCGTCCTGTTCTCTCATCGATCTTAAATCCAATGTCTACATAGTTGCTTCCTTCTACCCATTTGGTCTCCGGACACTGATCTTTCTCCAGAACACGAACAAATTTCTCATCTGCATAATATTTATCATAAATTGCTTTTATTTCTTCATATGTAACTTTTTTCGTAAGCTTTGCATACTCTGTCGCAAGAATTCCACGATTCATTGGAACTAAATGCGGTGTAAAGTTCAATACAACTTTCTCTCCTGCTGCATATCCGAGCTGTTCTTCAATCTCCGGTGTATGGCGATGTGTAGCTACTCCATATGCTTTGATATTTTCATTCACTTCACAGTAAAGATTCGGAAGCTTTGCTCCTCTTCCTGCTCCTGAAGTTCCAGACTTCGCATCGATGATCAGAGTGCTCATATCGATCAGTCCTTCCTTCGCAAGCGGATATGCTGTCAAGATAGAACATGTTGTATAACATCCCGGATTGGCCACGATACGTGCATCCTTCACTTTGTCTCGGTTAATCTCGCACAATCCATAGACTGCTTCATCAATATACTGCGGTGCTTTGTGTTCGATTTTATACCACTCTTCGTAAACCTTCACATCTTTCAGACGAAAATCTGCACTGAGATCAATGATCTTTGTCTTTGAAAGGATTTCTTCATTAATCAGAGATGCACACAGTCCCTGCGGAGTTGCTGTGAAAATCACATCTACCTGCTCTGCAAGTTCATCCATGTTATCATCCATGCATTTTGCATCTACAATCTGAAACATGTTTCTATATACATCTGCATATTTCTGATCTACATAACTTTTGGATCCGTACCAGACAATCTCTGCATCTTTATGTCCCATCAATATTCTTACGAGCTCGCCGCCTGCATAACCGGTTGCTCCAATAATTCCGACCTTAATCATCGTTCTCAAGTCCTTTCTTTTACCATTTCCATGGGAGCCAATAGAAGTTCCCTGGGAATTGCATATTTACTGTGCTGTGGTAACGTGTTACCGCAATCATTTCTCCTTATAATATACCACTTTAATCGGGATGTAAAGTATTTCCTGAAATTGAATGTATAAAAATACACTTCCCGTGCTTTACTTGCATAATAATACATCTTTCATGTATAATATGCAAGCGTTTTTTCAAAAAAGTTTGTATATAGTATTTTCCTACTATATACAGATATATAAAGAAGGCGATGATATTGGCCTAAATATTTTTTTGATTTTCTTCTTATTTCATTCTTTTCATCATATCTTGTATATTTTTTCTTATAGCCTATTGTTTTATGCATTCTTTTTGTTTATTATGTGTGTCTTTATGCATTTTATTCATTTTTTTAAAATAATACTTGCATAATTATAAAATGTGGTGTATAGTATGTTTTAGCTTGTTAAAGCAGAAATCTTTAGAACTCAAGAAACTGAGAAACAGAAATTGATAAAATACATTTAGGAGGCAATAAAATGAGTAAAGAAAAAGTTGTATTAGCATATTCAGGTGGTCTTGATACTACAGCAATTATCCCGTGGCTGAAAGAAACATTTAACTATGACGTTATCTGCTGTTGCATCGATTGTGGACAGGGAGAAGAACTGGACGGACTGGATGAAAGAGCAAAACTTTCCGGAGCTTCTAAATTATATATTGAAAATATCATTGATGAATTCTGTGATGACTTCATCGTTCCTTGCGTAAAGGCCGGAGCTGTTTATGAGAACAAATACCTTCTCGGAACTTCCATGGCTCGTCCGGCAATCGCTAAGAAACTGGTTGAGATTGCACGTAAAGAAGGCGCTGTTGCTATCTGCCATGGTGCAACAGGAAAAGGAAATGACCAGATCCGTTTCGAGCTTGGTATCAAAGCTCTTGCTCCGGACATCAAGATCATCGCTCCATGGCGTATGACAGATGTATGGACAATGCAGTCCCGTGAAGACGAGATTGATTACTGTAAAGCTCATGGAATTGATCTTCCATTTGACGCAAAGCACAGCTACAGCCGTGACCGTAACCTGTGGCACATCAGCCATGAAGGACTTGAACTTGAGAATCCGGCAAATGAGCCAAACTACGATGATCTTCTCGTACTGAGCACAACACCAGAGAAAGCGCCAGACAAAGATGAATACGTTACAATGACATTTGAAGCAGGTGTTCCAAAGAGCGTAAACGGAAAAGAGATGAAAGTTTCTGAAATCATCACAGAACTGAACCGTCTCGGAGGAAAACATGGAATCGGAATCGTTGATATCGTTGAGAACCGTGTTGTTGGAATGAAATCACGTGGTGTTTACGAGACTCCTGGTGGAACAATCCTTATGGAAGCACATGACCAGCTTGAAGAGCTCGTTCTCGACCGTGCTACATATGAAGTTAAGAAAGATCTTGGAAATAAATTTGCTCAAATCGTATACGAAGGAAAATGGTATACACCACTTCGTGAAGCAATCCAGGCATTTGTTGATGTTACACAGCAGTATGTAACAGGAGAAGTTAAATTCCGTCTCTATAAAGGAAATATCATCCGTGCCGGAGAGACATCTCCATACTCACTGTACAGCGAATCCCTTGCAAGCTTCACAACAGGAGATCTGTATGATCACCATGACGCTGACGGATTCATCAACCTGTTCGGACTTCCTCTGAAAGTTCGTGCTATGAAAATGCAGGAAGTAGAATCACAGAAGAAGTAAGAGGAATTTGTTGAACTTGGATTCATACAATTAAATCGAATACTTTCATTAGAATGATACGCAAGGACAGCCCTACTATTACCATGGGCACCGGCCCGCTCTACCTCATCCCTTTGAAAGTATGTAACATAAGAGCCAGAACAGTTACCGTGTGTGGTGCCTGTTCTGGCTCTTATTAACATACTGAACAAAGTGTATTCGGAACGCTCCTGCCTTACATGTGCCCATAGCAACAGTAGGACTGTCCTTGCTCACATACTTCAAAGTAAAAGTTTCTGTTCCAGTCAGAGTGAATCCAGAAAACAAATACGAGCATCAAAAGTAAAGTGAAAAAGAAACGTTATCGACTACGATTATGTTTCCGAAATTATTTCTTTCCCCACAGTTCGTCCGCTTTTGTTTTCCACTCTTTGGCGTAATGTTCACATTTTCCACAGAGGTGTTCTACAGTTTCCGGGGACTGGAGGTCTGTTGATTTTGCGCCGGTTTCGTGTACCATCTGCTGCAGTTTTTCTGGATTTTCGAGCATTGGGCACGGGCGCAGATGATTGTTGTTAAATGGCTGATTGTTATGGTAAGCCATAAACAGTGGCTGGCGTAATGCATCAAGAACGCTTACTTCTTTAATATTTGCGCTTGAATAATGAACAAATACACATGGCTCTGCATCTCCATTTGCATTAATATGGAAGTAATTTCTTCCGCCGGCAATACATCCTCCTACAAACTCTCCATCATTCTGGAAATCGAATGCAAAGAGCTGTTTTCCACCTGTCAATCCACGGATCTCACGGATGCGGTGATACATGTATTCTCTCTGCTCTTTTGTTGGAAGCAGATCCAATGCTGCATCATTTCCAACCGGCATGTAGTGGAAATACCATGCATAGCGACATCCTTTTTCAATGATCATATCAAGGAATTTGTCAGATGTTACAGTTTCAATGTTAGCGCGTGTATAGCAGATTGATGTTCCGAAAATCAAGCCGTATGTTTTCAAAAGATCCATTGCATGCATAACTTTCTGATAAACGCCTTTTCCACGGCGGCCGTCGTTGACTTCCTCATATCCTTCCAGACTGATGGACAAGGACAGATTGCCTACACGCTGCATCTCCTGGCAGAACTCATCATCTACAAGTGTTCCGTTTGTAAATGCATGGAATACACAGTCGTTGTGTTTCTCGCACAAGCGGATGACATCTTTCTTTCTCACGAGAGGCTCTCCGCCTGTCAGCATATAGAGATAAATTCCAAGTTCTTTTCCCTGTGTGATCACACGATCCATATCTTCAAAAGAAAGATTCAAAAGATGTCCGTACTCTGCTGCCCAGCATCCGGTACATTTCAGATTACATGCGCTGGTTGGGTCCATCAGGATCAGCCATGGAATGTTACACTGATATTTTTCACGTGACTCGTGCATTAACTTTGTTCCATAAAGCATTGCGTCAAATCCAAGATTCAATGCTGTTGTCTTAAGGACATGCGGATCTACTTCATCAAAAAGTCTGTTCAGATACTGAACCCATTTGTTGTCCGGATCCTGAATCATCTTTCTTGCAGCTTCATAAGACCCTGGCTGGAAACGATCTTTTGCAAAATTTTCTGTAAGATCTACAAGCTTAAGAAGTGCTTTCGTTCTATCATCTGTCTTGTTCATATATTTAAGTACTTTATCTGCTGCCAAACCAAATGCTGCTCTTTCTGCCTGAAATTTTAATCCTGCCATTTTTTTCACCTTTTCCTTACTTTTCAAGGAACCTTTCTTAAGTATAAGCTATTATTCCATACTTTAGCATTTTCCTTTTTTTCATGTAAGATTCAGATTTTTTTGAATGTGTTGTGGTTTGAACATTTTCTTTCTGTTGTTCTTTTTCGGCTACAAATCATGTGAAATGTAGCCGAAATATCAAGAAATTTCAACACTATGTTCTTGAAAAGTCATGTTAAAGAACTATCAATCTTAGAAACTTTTTTAATCACATTCTCTTTTTTATGGTATAATATTTCCATTGTAGAAAGGATTTGAACAAATGACAGAAGTGAAAAAAGAACTGACAAAAGATTTGCTGGCACTCTCTTTCAAAGAACTTATTATGAAGATGCCTTTTGAAAAGATTACAGTTAAGATGATCACCGAAGGAGCTGATGTAATCCGTCCGACTTTTTATAAACATTTTCAGGACAAGTATGAAATTCTCGAATATATCCTCGAAAAAGAAATCAAAGATAAAATCCGGGTACTGATTGAAAATGACATGGAAGACGATCTTCTCCGTCTTCTTTTCACCTGTCTTTCTAAAGACAAAGAATTTTATAAGAAACTTTATTTGATTGAAGGTCCTAACTCCTTCGATCATCTGATGTTCCAATTTATTTATGATACATTGCTTAGATTATTAAACAAATATCCATTGAAATCACCTGCGAAGCTCCAAATACTCAGTCGCGAGACAATTGCGCGATTTTATACCTTTGGGCTCGCAGATTCTGTAAAATATGCAATCATGCATGATATCACATATACCCCGGAAGAGATTGCAGCTGCTTATGATTATCTGATTCATAACTCTGCATTTGATCTTGTGGAACATCCAAAGATTTGATAATACACAAAGGGCTTAGGAACAATTTTTAGACATATTACCGCTGTCTTCCATTTACTCCTAATTTCATCATAAGCGCTTCTTGAAGAATCTGAGAGAAATTAAGATTCTCTCGAATAGCCGCTTCATTTAACCATTCTGGAATACTGAGCGTCTTTTTTACAGCCTTTGATCTGTGCTTTCTCCGATACTCTGCCATATCAAATTCTATAATTACCAAAATCCCATCTTCAGGATCCACCGTTTCAAATTCTGATGCTTTTGGGATATCAGTTCCTTCATCTTCTATACTGGACAATGACAAACCTAATGCATCTATCGCCATTTCATATGCTTCATCCATGCTATCGCCCTGTGTCATGCATTCAGGAAAATCTGGAAAGCTAACCCAGAAACCGCCTTCTTCTGCTTTATGAAAAACAGCTGGATAAAATAATCTATTCTTCATCAAATAACCTCTCTTTCAAGCGACAGGACTATCTAAGCCCTGCCTGTTTAAGTAATAATACTACGTAAAAATACGTGTGTCAACGTATTTTTACGTATCATTACAAGGGCGCTGGAAATCTTTAACCTTACTATATTTCTCTCTTCTTAGAAACTATGAAATCATAAAGTTAAACATCAAAAATAACGCAGACAATATCTCTACCATCTGCGTCATTTCTCATAATTCTTGAAATCTTTCCAAGTACTTTATTTTAAGAATTTCTTCTCAATTATTTCATTACAATATTTATATCTACTTGAAAATGTTGGTTTTACGCCGTTTTTAGCTATCTATCTTCTGATTTACTCCATTTTTACTCCAAATTTAAGCCAATATTTTCAGTTCGGCTACTTCTTCTTTTTTCTTTTCTTCTGAAACGTGCGTGTATAAATCGGTTGTCATTGCCAATGTGGAGTGACCTAAGAGTTTCTGCACTACCTGTTGGTCTACTCCATTTTCATAACACCTTGTAGCGTATGTATGTCGCAGAGTATGACAGGTAAACAGTTCAAATATCTTCGGCTCTCTCTTTTCTTCCTTTGCCAGTTCAATCTCTATTACATTGATTTTCGCTATATAGTCTTTGATTGCACTATTGACATTGTAATAATAAACTGGCGAACCGTCCGAACAGGTGAATACCAAGTTTTGAAATTCTTTATGCTGTTTCCATATCGAGCGTTTCCACATCTTCTGTTCTGTCTGCTTTATCTTCTGATTTTGCAAAATCTCATACACTTCATCTGTCATAGGAATGACACGATTACTGGATATGGTTTTTGCAGTCGTATAGAAAAACTTTGAACCCTCAACGGGACTGGAAGCCTTTGAGTAATGAATTGTCTTATTGATTGTAATTTCTCTTTTTCCAAAGTCGCAATCTTCCCATTTCAGTCCAAGCACTTCTCCAATCCGACAGCCTGTTGTCACAGCAAATTTCAGCACATTAATATGTATGTAGGAAGAAGCAAATGTAAAAAATTTCTCCTGTTCCTCTTTTGTTAATACACGCCTTTCCTTTTTCACTTCTTTTGGCATTTCTACACCGGTACAGGGATTTTTTCTAATGTATTCACTCAATACTGCCTTATCAAGCATATCGCTTAACATAAATCTGATATTCGATACCGTTCCATGCGCAAGACCGCTGTCTATCAAATCATTCAAAAATTTCTGAACGTGATATGTTTTAATGTCCTGCAAATACATCTTTCCGATAGAGTTCTTCACTCTTGAATTGTAGTAACTGTGGTTTTTATATATCGTAGTCATTTTAACTGTTTTCTTCTTATACAACTCTGTCCACGTTACATACCATGCGTTTAAAGTGATACTTTCGCCATTGCCATTCAAACCATGTTCATCTTCATAAATCGCTTCTCGCAACTTCCGTTTTAATTCATTTAGTTTAAAATCATAAAGCGTTTTACGTTTCCCTGTTTTGCTTGTAAATCTTGCAATATAGCGTCCGTCTGCTCTCTGTGAAATTCCCTTACCGAGTTCTTTGCCCTTTAAATCTTTACCCATACCAACTTTCCTTTCTTCTACTGAAAGAAAAATGGTAAAGTAAATATTTCATTTTTCATTATATCGACACCCCATTTTCTTTTCAAGCCCTTTTACATTGATATTCCAGCCATTCATCAAGTAATTTCTTATTTGCATACAGCCGATTACCAATGCGTACCGTAAATCTATTTTTCGGATTGTTCAACAGTTCTCTTGCCTTTGTTTTTCCAATCCCCATATACTCACAAAATTCATTTATATTCAGTAATGCTTTCTCGATACGATTACCTCCTTTCCTCTAATTTTCTTGTTTTTATGTAATCATCATACAACTGCTTCTGTGTGATATTCATTTCTCCATTTTCTATGAGATTACCGATATAATCTCTCTGCTCTATCTTCCCGACCTCTGCAAACAGTTTCAAAGACGGTGCAACATACTTTTCTAACCACTCCCACACCTTTTGTAAACTTTTCTTCTGTGGTTGCATGGTAAGTTTGACCTTACCTATATCTTTCATCAGTTCCGCCCATGCTTGATAGGTTGGATAAAGCCTTTTTCGTGTTGTTACGCTGTCTGTCGGCTTTTCTAAAAATCGTATTTTGCTGTTCAATACTTCCATTGCCAGTCCTGCCACATCTCTATATCTCAATAATTCCTGTACTACACTAACTGCCATTTCCTGCCGAAATCTCAATTCATATCTATTCCAATTTTCATCTAATTCTATTCCATATTTTTTATTCTGCTCATATCCTTTTTCATAAAACACCAATCTCAAATTACTGGCTGAACTACCGAGATAAAGACTTCCTCCTTTACTCTGAAACACATCTTCTTTCAATTCTCCCGAATCGTGAAAATCTATATCCCGTAACTTTGAAGAAAGTAATCCCTCTTTTGTCCGTATAATCAAATCGGGAATGCTCAAATACGGTTTTCTGTCATCTATCGCCAAATCAATCCGAGGAAAATTGACATGATACTGACAAACTCTGTTAAAAAAATCAAACCAAGTTTCCTCATTAAGTTGTAAAAAATTCTCATAGTTACGACAGCCTTTCCCACTCATTAAAATCTGAAATCCTTGATACTGTGCATTTCCTGTTGGTTTTAGTACCTTGATATTATCAAAGATTGCCACAACCTCATGTCCTGCAATTCCTTTTTCATAACCTGTTACCGTCATAAGTTCCAACGGTATTCTCAACACATCTTCTATAACTGCTTCTAACGGAACTTCCTTAATGGTTACCTGACACCAGTCTATCAAGGCACTTAATTCTTCTTTCTGTCGTATTACTCCCCTGTTAGTGTAGGGGAGTTCTGGAAGAAAACTTCCGCTTCTTTCTTCCAAATTTCACATACCTCCTATCTTCAATGGCGTTGTCATTGCCCCACCCTCAACCTGCCGTTTGGTACGACAGAACGAGGGCAGGAACTTTGACCACCTACATATTTTTATTTGAAACAGGACGGATACCCTTACAGGTAATCTTTTCCACTAATACAGGGAAGTTTCCTCTCTGCACATAAGGGGCATATATTGGTTCTTCCAGTTCTACCACCGCATAAGGCTCAATCTTCGGAAGTTCCGTTGCTTCCAAGCGAATATCCACGCTGTTCCCAATTTTCATGCTTCCGAGATGAAGTTTTAAAGCTTCCACTTCCTCTGTTTTCTTCTTGCTGTCTTTGTCATAGTGGTAACAGTTGTCCGCACCCATAAAACGAAGTTCTCCAAATGCTTCTTTTATCTGTTCTTTTGTCAATGTAATCTGCATACTCGTTCCTTTCTCCCCGTTGAACCGATAGGTCAGTTTCTCATATTTTCATTTTCCTATTACGACGTCGTTTTTGTTCAGTTATTTCTGAACTCATTTGTATATTAGCACAAGCATATTCATTTCGCAATAGAAAGTTTAGTTTTTTATGAACTTTTTGTTTTCTTTTTTCTGAACTTATGATATAGTGTCCTTAGACGATACGATATGAGAAGTTATAACACGATATGGAAAGAGAGGTTTTTCAGATGAATACAATCGCAGAACGGATTAAATTTGCCATGAAAGCAAAAAATAAAAAACAAGTGGATATAGTCAAAGATACTGGTATCAGCAAAGGAGCGTTCAGTTCCTATCTTTCGGGACAGTACAATCCAAAAGCCGATAAAATGGAACTGATTGCCGACTCTTTAGATGTGGACTTGAGATGGCTTTACGGACAAAATGTGCCTATGGAACATACAAGCCAAAATGACAATGCTCTGCAATATGTCTTTTACAACAACACCTGTTCCGAGTATCTTCTTGATAACTTAGATGATATATATATTGCCATGATGACACAATATGCCGCTCTTATTCCACGCTTTTACGTACTTGTCAATCGTGCTGGAAATGCAATGCACATACTTCCATTGTTTTTAAAAGACGATAGTTCCCAATTCTACGAATGTCCGTCTGATTTCTTCTATTCCGACAGGCATACTATTTTTACAAGAGATTTTGAAAGTATTCATATGGTATTAACAACCGCCACGATTTACTATTATGGAATTGATACAAAGACGTATAAACCAGAAGTTACCAAACTTGCCTACTCACAAGCTGACGATTGCTTTTACATCGACAACGGAATACAAGACGCTCACATAAAAGCATTTGAAAAGGAACAAATGAAAGAAGCTCTTTACTTAAAATATAATGCCCAATAACAAACAAGAGGACTTGCAAGGTTTCTGACCTTTCAAGTCCTCTGCTGTATCATGGTGCTGTTGGCTGTATCCGTTCCGTCAAGGACTGCCCTACGGCGTATCGGCTTCGCCTTGTTCCTTGACCTCACTACATTTCTCTCAACTTTTTAGAAACTATAAAATTACACAGAAATGCTACTGCTACAATAATAAAACAAATGATTATACACCATGCAGGTACTCTCATATCTAATTGCACTCGTAGCAAAATCGTGATGGCTAAAAATACACCTCCCACAATTTGTATAAAGTCTAATATCTTTTTTTGAAGTGTCTGTAAATGCTTCTTGTCTTTTATTCTTTCAGATTTCCATATTCCATAATTTACTTGAATATCATTTACATCTTCGTCTGATATAAGTTCATCCATACTCACATCTAGCTCTAATGCCAGTTTTTTTGCCATAATCAAGTCCGGACACCTTGAACCATTTTCCCAACGACAAACTGTCTGCCTTGAAACATATAACTTATCTGCAAGTTGTTGCTGAGTGAGATTTTTTTCTTCTCTGAATTTTTTGATGTTATCATTTAATGCCATACTCCATACCTCTCTTTCACTCACATCATATAACAATAAAACCTACAATAAAAGTACCAGTATGTATTTCTCTTGTTTCCATTTTGGTAACATCTGTTTATTCCAAGTTTTCTATACCATAATACCGATATATGGCTGCTGTTGGCTGTATCCGTTCCGTCAAGGACTGCCCTACGGCGTATCGGCTTCGCCTTGTTCCTTGACCTCACTTTTATTATATCAACTTTATCAAATAGTAATTGTTCTCATATATTTTCAATGTTACAATAAAATCAAAAACTTCAAAAAATAAATTACAACTATTATTTTTTCATGGAGGAAATAAAATGTATTCAGTCACACAACGAATTAGTAAAATAAAACAGCCTAGAGGTGGGTATATTAAACGAAAAGATTTTACATGTATTACCTTAGAAGATGGAATTGAACTAAATTCTCAAGAAAATATCCATCCAAGTTTAATTGGTCTTGTTATTGACTATATGACCAGATTCTGTATGGGAACACCTAAAGAAACTGCTTTTCATATATCTATACTCGGAGCTAAAATAGCTAAAAATGAATTTGTTGCTTATAAATTACTTTCCAAAATTAATGGATTAGATACTGAATCTATTATTAGCGCAAGCAAATTAGTGGGATATGACGTATGTTATCGAGCAGGAATGGCTCATTTTAAGCCAGTATCAGAAATCACCCCTGATACGAATACTATTGCAAACATTATAACAATGATAAAAAGAACTTTGTCTTTTTGGGAACAATATGGTCCAATCATTAAAGATGGTTTTACTTTTGAAGGTGGATACACATCTATCATATCAGCAGGTGATGGAGATTATTTAACCAAAGATACTTTATGGGATTTAAAAGTATTAAAAGAAGAAATCAAACCCAAATACACCTTACAATTACTTATATATTTAATTATGGGACAACATTCTGTACATAAAGAATTTAAAAATATAACACAGTTAGGTATTTATAATCCACGCTTAAATAAAGTATATATCATCAAACTAGATGCTATACCTCAATCTATAATAGATACCGTATCACGAGATGTTATAGGTTATGGAATATCAAGTGAAGAATTAAAAGAATTACATACAGCACAGTTGGATGAACTTAAAAAGAATTTCTATAAAACTCCTATTCAAAAAAGTTCTCCAAATGCAAATGATTCTGATGACTATTTAGATAAAAAAGTTTATGGATATTCAAGCAAAAAAAAATATATGTCCGTAGCATTTCCTCCTAAAATAATTGATGAATCAATATATGAAAAAGAACCTATTTTTTGGAGTGGCAATGCTCTTCCTTCCATTATCACCCAAAAGAATCTTTCATATATAGTAAGATTTAAAGCTTGTTTCAACCTAAAAAAAGGAAAAGAACCTTTTGTTATGAATAAAACAAGTTTTCTTTACCCTTTTAACAAAGCTTTAACTACATCTGACATTTACGATTCTAAGTCTAAGAAATATTACTCACAATATTTAGACAAGAATGGTAACATAGTAAAATCAAAACCAACCCTAATATTAACCAGTGATGATTTCAAATTATTTCAAGAGTTATATATTGTAAAGGATTTAGAAATCCTAGATGGATGTTACTTTGTAAGCGTCAAATAAAACAGTGTATAGAAAAATAACCGTCAGCCTTTTATACTAA
>ERZ773142.109-NODE-109-length-111308-cov-53.9593_pt1 | contig 111308 bp, 92 predicted proteins | sample MGYA00580853_ERZ773142 | MGnify/ENA primary metagenome ERZ773142 (study PRJEB29015, sample SAMEA2737862) | human gut metagenome | biome: human gut; feature: human-associated habitat; material: faeces | place: China | collected 2012 ...
GGGTTCAGAACGTCGTGAGACAGTTCGGTCCCTATCCGGCGTGGGCGTAGGATATTTGAGAGGAGCTGTCCTTAGTACGAGAGGACCGGGATGGACTGACCTCTGGTGTACCGGTTGCACTGCCAAGTGCATGGCCGGGTAGCCAAGTCGGGACGGGATAAACGCTGAAGGCATCTAAGCGTGAAGCCCCCCTCAAGATGAGATATCCCATAACGTCAAGTTAGTAAGACCCCTTGAAGACGACGAGGTAGATAGGGCAGAGGTGGAAGTGTGGTAACACATGGAGCTGACTGTTACTAATAGGTCGAGGGCATAACCAAAGCAGTGATAGGTTTGGATGATGATGTTGGTTTTAACTGTATGTAGTTTTGAAGGTACATAACCTTTAATTAAATATTCCTCCTTAGCTCAGTCGGTAGAGCATTCGGCTGTTAACCGAAGTGTCGTTGGTTCAAGTCCAACAGGGGGAGCTTGAAGATCTTGCAGAAATGTAAGATCTTTTTATTCTCTGATTATCGGATCAGGAGTAGGAAACTAAGAAGTTCAATTTGTCGAATTATTTGAAAAGTTTCAAAAATTGAAAAAATATCAAAAAAGTACTTGCCAAACGGTGATTTATATGATATGATTATAATCGCTGTTGAGGAAGTCGACAGACAAAGTATGGCCCCGTGGTCAAGCGGTTAAGACATCGCCCTTTCACGGCGGTAACACGGGTTCGATTCCCGTCGGGGTCATTTATGCCGATGTGGCTCAATTGGCAGAGCAGCTGATTTGTAATCAGCAGGTTATCGGTTCGAGTCCGATCATCGGCTTGTTCTTAGGAACAGAAATAATCAATTGGACCTTTAGCTCAGTTGGTTAGAGCAACCGGCTCATAACCGGTCGGTCCTGGGTTCGAGTCCCCGAAGGTCCATTTAGCTAAACTGCTTGGAAGTAGTAAGGGGCAGCGAGCTGACAATTAAATATTTGGCCCAGTGGCTCAGTTGGTTAGAGCGCCGCCCTGTCACGGCGGAGGTCGAGAGTTCGAGTCTCTTCTGGGTCGTTCAAGATGCGAAAGCATTTTGAGGAATGCCGCAGTGGCGGAACTGGCAGACGCCCGGGACTTAAAATCCCGTGGGTAGTGATACCCGTACCGGTTCGATTCCGGTCTGCGGCATTAGTTAAAAATGGGAGAAACGTTGAATTTACAGCGTTTCTCTTATTTTTTTGTTTTAAAATGTTTGAACACCTTTGAACACTTTATGATGAAATACCAAGATTCTGAAAAGCAAGCCTGTCATTCTTCCTCTTATTGACATTCCGCAAGTAATGCAATGTTGTAGCTGTCTCACTATGTCCCATTAAATAACTAAGGGTTGTAAGATTATTTCCGTCAAAAGCTGTTGAAGCATTGTAAAAGCGGATTTTATGACTGGAATGATAAGGAACACCGGCTTCTTTGCAATATTTCTTCAAACGGCGATTAAAGCTGTCTGTTGTCATAATCTCGCCGTTGGGTTCAAAGACATATATTCCATTTGGATTTAATTCCTTTGCTTTGTGAAGAATTTTAAGTGCTTCGTCTGTAAGGAACTGTTTACGGAATCCATGAGAAGTATTTCCTTTCATTTGATTTACTACTTTTACTTTTCGGCTTGAGAATGTTAAATCATCATTCAATGTACGTTCACAGGTCGCCTGTCTGTGAAGATATACAAGCCTGTTATTGTAGTCAATATCTTCCCAACGGATCGCTTTTGTTTCTCCAACACGGATAAACAGATAGAAAGATAACTGTATTGCAAGAGAATATGGCTCTATGATACACCGAAGATAATTTAATAACTTATGCGTATCATCACGGGAAAATACATTGTCACTTTGTACTTCTACTGGCTTATAGGTAAACTGTTTGAAATTCACATCAGAGACAGGATTATGTGATATAATTTCTTCTTCGATCGCATAACTCATTATTCCATTCAAAACAGAACGGGCATTACTGACTCGCTTGTGAGTGAACTGTCGGTCTTTTGTAGCTTCTCTGAAAAAGCGGATAAGCGTGATTGGTTTGATTTCGCCTATCTTCATTTTAACAAGTTCTGTATCTTTGAAAAATCTATTCCATTCAGATACATATTCTTGAATTGTCTTTGCTTTTACGGAAGTATAGTCTCTTTTATACAAAAGCCATTCAGCGTATAATTCTTCCAGTGTGACATTCTGACGGTTTTCAGCTTTCTGCTTTTCGATATAAAATCTGATGATTTCTTTTTCAAGGTTCTCTTTACTCTTCCTCTTGACAGGACGGCGTTTGTTAGGTTTGGTTTCATCGGGTAAATAAGTACGCCAGCTTTTTTCTGATTCCGAGTAATAAATTTCATATTTGTGATTCTCCAAGATTTTTTTATTTGCCATAATTTTAAAATCTTTGAAGACTTCATCTGTGGTCATGTTAGCACAGGTGGCTAACGTATTCAATAATGTTATATCTGAAAACGTAACGGGATTATCCATAAGATTCCCCCTTTACGCAAGGATTTTCTTTTTTAATTTTGATGTAGATAACACTGCTGTCCTTTAAGCATGAACCAGTAGATAAGAAAGCGTTGGTATCGTAAATTTGCCTTGTGTATTCTTTCTGAAAGACGATATTTTCTTTTTGTAAGTCATGTAAAATGTCTTCGGTCAGCATAACTTTTGTTTCGTGTGGAACTTTCAGATTTTGAGATTTGAAAAAGGCTTTTTTCTTATGTTCTTTCAAATCAAGGTCTTTTCCAAAATACTTGCTAAGATAACGACCTCTGCTTTCTTTGCTGTCTACATCAATGCGATTGATTTTAATAAATCCATGTGACCATAAATTCTGTAATTTTTCTTTTGCTATATACGGAAAATCAAAGAAAATAACATGATAATGGATTGCTCCACGCTTCTGTTTCTCCCACGTTGCAAGGTATTTTAATAACTGGGTTTTGGTATGGTACAAATAATAATTTAATCGCTGGATAAAATACTTAAATTCTCGGTTAGTTATCAGGATTTCTTGAATGTTTTCTTTAAATGTCAGCGTTACAAATTTTGTTTTGTTATCAAAGTTGCAGTCAACAATACGGGCAATATCCCAACGAGCCTGTTCGTAATGCTTCTGCTTGCGTTTTAAACTGTCATATTGCTTATGAGCTGACATTTCATCAAATTTTTTTCGGTTACTTGTGTCTGTTAAATCTGCCTTTTCTTTCGAGTGAATAAAAATAGGGTTTTCGTAAATATATACTTCTTTTGTAGTAGGAGTTTCAATGATTTTCGTATTGTATGCAAAACACTCTTTTGTTTTGCTCACGAATCTCACCTCATATCCCAATTTTTGTAATGAATGTTCCGATTGTTTTCGGAAGATGTTGTTTTATATATCAAGTATAGAGGTCAGCCAGTTCAGCACCTATGACGTTGTCCGGCACTGACTGGCTGACATAGTAGGGAAATTATTTCATTCCCACTTTTCTGATATTGGAAGCTTCTGCTTTGACAGAAAGACGTCCATTATAGAGACTAGCCCAAGTATGTAATCCATCAAATGAGACTGGAATCTGCCCTTTTTGTTCAAGTTCTTCGTTGGTAACAATCGCTGTGTTAGCCTTAATGCCTACTTTGACTTTTTCAAACTTTAATTTTGGAAGAAGAACTGTATAGTAGAATCCTAATTTTTCTTTTGTAGAAAAGTCTACCCAGTCAGAAACTTCTACTAACTGAAATTCCTCTTGCAGTTTGTCTGGATTTAAAATAAAGTCATTTCCTCTAATCATCGTTTCACCTCCTTATAGATATCTGATTATCAGATATTAAGATAATCTTATGATAAAACAAGCATTGCAGAATGTCAATAGAAAATATCTGAATATCCGATAAAAAGATTGACAGAGAAAATTTGATGAAATATAATGTGCTTATAAAGGAGGTTCGCTATGAATAAAATAAAAGAATTGCGGAAAGAAAAGAATATAACCGTTGCGGAACTTGCAAAAGAATTAGGCATTTCACAAAGTATGCTTACGAACTATGAAAATGGAAACGGAACGCCGAGAGATGAATCTATATGGGAAAAATTATCACAGATATTCGGCGTGAGTAAAAGCCACGTTATGGGATTAACTACGGATATTGAAACAGCAAATAAGACAAAACAGTTGAAAGTGGTTGTGGATACATCTCAGCCGATCTCAATACAACCGAAGAATCAGACAGACCTTGATGTATTGATAAAACTGGATTTGATAGACAGTGAAGACATGGAAGAAGTGTCAGAATTTCTTGATAAACTGTTGGCACAGGAGAAATATGAGGGACGGAGAGAATCAAACGTTAAATATGTCGTTGAGTAGAAAATGCTTCTCAGCCGACCACTTGCCCAGTCGACCCGCCGCCCTGTTAGGAACCGTCGCACTGGGCATCCTTGCGGAACGTTAGTTTGCGAAAATACGAACAAAAGAATATAAGGAGAGGGAATAGCCGATACTACTTCAAAAGCAGTAATAGAGTGCTATTCCTTTTTATTATATTCAATGGTTACAGTTCGGAACGGCTTGCTATTATTGTGCAAGTAATAAGTTGGATAATAGAGGTTGATTTCCAAGGTGGTAGGTGTACCGTTAATTTTGTTATGTTCGTTTTCAATGTCTTTGATTACTCCATCAATTCCCCAACATTTGTAAACAATTACAGTCAATTCAGTATTTCTGGTATCTGCACTGCTAAAGGACATGCTGTTAGTAATATGGTAGTCCGGCAGTCTGAGATAATTGTAGAGAATGGTCAGTAAACAGAGTATTGTGATTGGTGCTATGATTTTCTTTTTCATGTACATACCTCTTTCGTGTTATTTGTACAGGGATGACTATATAGTACCTCACTATATAGTGAATTACTACATAAAGATTTAATAAATATACTTTATGTAGAGGTGCAGAACATGAACTATGGACATTTAGAATTAAGGATAGAAGAACTGTTACAAGAAAAAGGTATCAGTAAGAATACGATTTGTAAGGAACTTGACATACCGAGGTCAAATTTCAATAGATATTGCAGAAATGAATTTCAAAGACTGGATGCAAATTTAATCTGTAAACTATGCAACTATTTTGAATGTGAAATTGGTGAGTTAATTCGATATGTAAAAGAATAAAGTGATAATGGGTATGCGGAAATAAAAAATATTCGCATACCTTTTTAATTGAATATTTTATAAAATGGAATTATACTGTGTATAACATGAAACAGACAAATCGGTGTTTGAAAGGATGATGATATGATGGATAAATTAAAAAAGAACATGGTTTTCTACCTACTGTTGCTGATAGATTTTTATATCGTTCCTTGGTTTATAAAAAACACAGGAAGTGCAATGATTGTTATGTTAGTAATTATTCCTCTAATATGTTTAATAACCTCTGTTTTTTATGGGATTAGGAATGGTTTTAACTTCTGGTATATTTTGATTGTAGCAATAATGTTTGCGCCATCTATATTTATATTTTATAACTCAAGTGCATGGGTTTATGTAGTTGGATATGCTGTTATTGCATTATTGGGAAATTTAATAGCATTGCCATTAGGAAAAAGATAACTTCCTGTTTGTATGCAACAAACGTTTGAACACTTTTTGAACACCGCAACCGTGATGAAGTCTTCAAAGCCCCTTTCTATCAGTATTTGAGATTAAGTAAAACGGTTCGATTCCGGTCTGCGGCATTATTTTTTCTCTGAGATTCTTGTGAAGTCAATGTTTGCGAGTATCTCAGAGTTTTTTTATGCATTCCATTTGCAAGTAAGGATATTATTCAAAAAATAACGGCATTGCATCTCATCTTACGAGATACAATGCCGTTATTTTGAAGTCTTCACACTTTCATTGAAAAGTGGACCTGGCGGGAATCGAACCCGCGTCCAAAAACCTGTCCCATGTACTTCTACTATCATAGTCAGTTATTTGACATTCCCTCTGCCGTACGAAAACTAACATCCTTACGGGTTCAGTAGCTTCATAATACGCCTGACGGCTCAAAGCTTTGCCATCATCGTTTCTCACATAGTCGGTGCCAGATTCCTAAAGTGTGAGTGCTTCAGGGCTGACATGCAGCATTTAGGCTGCAGCTAATTCGAAATTATCGTTAGCGTTTAATTTTAAGTTTGCGATTTAACGCATCAGCCTACGGATAGCTTCTCCATTTTCGAGATCCCTGTCGAAACCAGTACAAGCCCTGATCAGGGTAGAGTAATGAATACTCTCTACTGTAACAGACACGTCCTTGCGTGTGCTGTACATATTAATATAGTAAAAAGAAATATAAATGTCAAGTGGTTATTGCGTTAAAAGAAGTAAAAAAGCAGTAAAAAAGTTACTGTTCACACGCTACTATCCCGCGAGGCGTTTTGGCATGAATATGCCAAAATCCCGAGACATACAGCGCGAATTTATGCGGTTAGCATAAATTCTGTGCATCGCGAAGCGTGTTACTGAGAACGGAGTGAACAGTAACCGAAACATTGTACAACCTTTACAAATTCGTCCATTATCATTGCTATTTTTTGGTAAAAAGAGTATACTTTAAAGCACTAAACACCAGGAGTATAAAATTATGAACACACACTCATCCGGATATTACAGCATAGACAAAGACTATAATATCCTAAGCTATAACGACACTGCCAAACAACTGTACCCCAATCTCCAGCCGGGAGTGAAATGTTATAAGGCACTTATGGGGCTTGATTCCCCATGCCCGCCCTGCCCTGTAGCACTGGGGATACAGGGGCCAAAGACCTACCTGGATCCGATCCGTCATATTTATGAGACAGTTGATGCAGTAGAGACTGTACAGCCCGACGGTAGCAGAGGACATGCACTTGTATTCAGCACAGTAGCCGAAGGAGAAAGCCTGTCAAAGTCTATTCCCACAGGTGAGAACTCTCTCCGTCTGCTGGGTGCCATCAACCTGCTTGCTTCTGACTACATGTCTGTTTATGGCGTAAACCGGGAAACCGGGAAAATCTCCGTATATCGTTCCAGATTTACTGATGCTTTTGCGGATATTAAAGATAATGCAGACTATAAGCTGTCATTTAATTTTATCATCCAGAAATATATTCATCCGGATGAGCGTTCCTATGTGTCCAGACACCTGAATTATGAAACCCTGCTGGAAAGACTTTCTCAGGAAGCCTCTTTCAAAATCCATTTCAGGGTTGTCACAGATACTGTCCATTACTATTATCTGCTCATTGCCAGAAACGGAAACGCTGATGACTATCGGGATTTCGTAATTGCAGTGGCCTGTGAAGACAATGATGTGACAGCACGCAAAATCTATGAAAATCAGCTCCACTCTCTTCTGGCATCCATTAGCCATGCTGCCGGCTACTTTCATCTCGACCTTACAGATGATAAGATTCTGAAGATCGGAGGCACTTCTGCCCTGGCCTATAAGATAGATGCTGACGCTTCCATTGACCATTTTATTGCAGAGACTGCTGTTTTTATACCGGTATTAAAGGACAGAAATGATTTCATCAACGCATTTTGCCGCAGTTCCCTGATGAAAAGCTACGAGGACGGTCAGGTAGAGGTCACCAGAGTTTCCCGCTGTCTCTACGATGACAATATAACCAGGCTTTCCAAATATGTGACAAGACTGCTGCTCAATCCTTCCAATAACCATCTGGAAGCAATCCTCTACGGTGAGGATGTCACCAGAACACAGGAAGCCTATGAGACACAGGTAAGTATTGTCCAGACACTGAGCAGCAACTACCTGAACGTATACCTGATCAATCCCAGAGAAAAAACTCTCTCTGTGATCAAGCAGGAAGACCGCGATGTCCCTGCTCCAGACAAAAAACACAACAATACATACCCCTATGATCTTTTCCTCTCAGACTATATCCGGCAGCGTGTATATCCGGATGACCGTACAATGCTGGAAGAATCACTGGAACTGGATAATGTAATGAGTGTTTTGTCCGGTCAGTCCGAATACAAGGGGAATTACCGGATAAATGACAGGGATGGTATCCATTACTATCAGTTCCGCTTTATCAAAAACGAAGACTCCGGTATCATTGTTCTGGGATTTTTGAATGTGGACGATGTGGTGGAATCAGAAATCAGACACCAGAAGCTTCTCAAAGAAGCTCTTGATACTGCCGAACGTGCCAATGCAGAGAAATCCAATTTTCTTTCCCGTATGTCCCACGATATGCGTACGCCGTTGAATGGGATCATTGGTCTGATGGAAATTGATAAAAAGCATGAAAATGATATCGGATTCCTGAAAAGTAATCGTGAAAAAGCATTCATTTCAGCCAGTCATCTGCTCTCTCTTATCAATGATGTACTGGATATGTCCAAGATCGAGGAGGGCGGACTTGTACTCAACCATGAACCTTTTGATCTGATCAGATATGAAAAAGAGACACAGATGCTGATTGATATGCAGGCACAGAAAAACGGCATTGATTTCACCGTTCATATCGCACCGGAGATATACGAACATCCCTTTGTATACGGCAGCCCTCTGCACCTCCGTCGTGCCATGATGAATATTTACAGTAACTGTATCAAATACAACAGAGAAAATGGGGAAATCCATACGGAGATCCATGCTCTCCCTTCCCATGATCATAAGCTGGTCTGCAGATGGACGATCTCTGATACGGGAATCGGCATCAACAAAGAATATCTGGAGAAGATCTTTGAACCCTTTACTCAGGAGAATATGGATGCCCGAAGTGTATATCATGGCACCGGACTGGGTATGAGCATTGCCAAAGCGCTATTTGAACAGATGGGTGGTACCATTGAGATTTCCAGTACTCCGGGTATCGGAAGTACTTTTGTGATCACTTTGCCATTTGAAGAGGCAGAAGAAACGGATATCTCTTCTGAGCCAGAATCTGAGCGAAACTCCATTCAGGGCATAAAGATCCTGCTGGCAGAGGATAATGAAATAAACAGAGAAGTGGCACAGGTACTCCTTGAAGAGGAAGGTGCTGTGGTAACTGCAGTATCCAATGGCAAGGAAGCTGTAAAACTTTTCTCCCGTCACCCCGAGGGGACATTTGATGTGATACTTATGGATATTATGATGCCTCTGATGGACGGATACGAGGCCACACGCCAGATCCGGAAGCTTGACAGGACGGATGCTTCTTCCATTCCCATCATCGCACTGACCGCTAATGCTTTTGCAGAGGATGTACGCCATGCACTGGACTGTGGTATGAACGCACATCTGGCCAAACCACTGGATGTAAAAAAAATGATCCATACGATTGCCTGTTACTGTTCAAGGGTATGCATAAGTCATTGTAAAAAGTGACGAATTTTTATATTGTGGATAATCATGTTCAGCAGAAAAAACTGTGTTTATAGTTTTTTCTGCTGTTCCTTTTCTGAAAGCTTATACACAAAAGATTATCTTTCAGGCATATTTTTTGACGGTTATCTCAAGCAGATTGAGATCCAGGAAGAGTTTATCCAGAAGCAGAAAGAAATGATCGAATTTCTGGAAGACCATATTTCAAAGATCACAGATATTATCAGCAGCGTCTGAAAGATAAAACTATGCCGGGGGAAAAAGTATGCCTGATGCTTATGACCGTATTACACTCCTGTGCCGCCTGAAAACTGCACAGACCAGAAATAAAGAACAGGAATCCGGAGAAAGATATGTCCGGCTGAAAGAGCTTCATCAGAAGGAATGCAGGGGATATGGATCTAGAATCCTGGAACTGTAGAAAGAAGCGGCGGATGCCCATAAGGAAACGATACGTGTCCGTAATTACTGGTTCCAGGTACTGGAAGATATGCTTCTGGAGTTTGAAAAAATGCAGAAGAAAACGAAACAGGAGCTCCAGGAGATGGAAAAGCCCTGTATTTTGCCCGTGAGAAAAAAGGGCATGAAGGGGTAAAGGACACGGTCACTGAAGATTACCAGGGGATCCTTGTACACGATCATGACCGGACCTTTTATAATTATGGAACGGATCATCAGGAATGCCTTGCACCAGAAAATATATTTGACAGAGTGTCCAGGATATTTGGATAAAGAAAACCGATGGCTTTAGCTGTTTCCCAGTTTACACCATCGGTTTTCTTAAGTTCAGTTAGTCCTTGAACAGTAATGTAAAAAATTAGCATTTTTAATATCATTTCACATATTTTTTATAAAGATAATTACTGTCAGACAGGGAAGAATGTGTTAATATAATAATATGAGTAATTATAAATCTTAACAAGAAAATTCAGAAAAAGGAGAGGTTTCTTATGCCAACAACATACGCACATTATAAATTCGGAAAAGAGGTGCTCAGCGCACTTCCAAGACCCCTTCAGAATTCTATAGAAGCGCATAGAGAGTTGTTTGATATTGGGTTACATGGACCGGATATCTTATTTTATTATAATGCATTAAAGAAAGATCCGGTGAATGAACAGGGGCATACACTTCATGAACAATTTGCCGATGAGTTTTTCCATCATGCAGTTGAAGTGATTGAAAAAGCAAAAGATCCGTCTGCTGCGCGTGCATATATTTATGGATTTATCTGTCATTTTGCTTTAGACAGTGAATGTCATCCTTATGTTGAAAAAATTATGCAGGTAGGAAGAGTTTCACACAATGAGATTGAGATGGAGCTGGATCGAATGATGCTGACGGAAGATTATCATGATCCTTTGCGCTATCTGACAGCGAAGCATATTCATCCTAAGATGGAGTATGCGGAAGTGATCGCACCATTTTTCAAAGATGTAACAGCCGAGCAGATCTATAAGGCATTAAAAGGGATGGTTTTTTATCATAAGCTGTTTCTGGCACCGACATCTGGAAAGCGAAAAGCGTTGTTTCTTGGGATGAAGGCAGTGGGAAAATACGATTCATTGCATGACATTGTGATGAGTGTAAAGCCAGATCCGTTATGTCAGAAATATTGTCAGGTTTTAAAGCGGCAATATTCAGGCGCAGTGCCGTTAGCTGCGAGTCTGATCGTGCAGTATCAGAAGAAATTATTCCAGGATACACCGCTTCCGGAACGTTTTCATGAGACATTCGGTGCAGGAGAAGAGTGGGAGAAACTGCGTCTGTAGAGAATCCAAGAAAAGAGCAATAGACTGCTTGCCCGCAGAGATGCAGAAGAAGAGAAAAAGAGTCAGGAGAATGTAGATGAAGGAATTCGTTAAAGTGCAGGATATCACGAAAACTTATAAAATGGGTGAAGTTGAGATTCATGCAGTGGATCACATCAGCTTTTCGATTGAGCAGGGAGAACTTGTTGTAATCGTTGGACCAAGTGGTGCAGGTAAGACAACTGTGCTTAATATTCTCGGCGGAATGGATACAGCAACAAGCGGGAAGCTGTATGTAGATGGAAAAGATATTACAGCTTATAATTCCAAACAGCTGACAGGATACCGCAGAGATGATATCGGATTTGTTTTTCAGTTTTATAATCTTGTGCCGAATCTGACCGCATTGGAAAATGTTGAGCTTGCGTTGCAGATCAGTAAGGATCCGTTGGATGCACAGGCAGTTTTGGAGGAAGTTGGTCTGGGGGAACGGAAGAATAATTTTCCGGCACAGCTTTCCGGCGGTGAGCAGCAGCGAGTTTCAATCGCGAGAGCATTAGCGAAGAACCCAAAGCTTTTGCTTTGTGATGAGCCAACAGGTGCATTGGATTACAATACAGGAAAATCAATTTTGAAATTACTTCAGAATATGTGTAGAGAAAAGGGAATGACAGTTATTATCATTACACATAATCAGGCACTTGCGCCGATGGCAGATCGATTGATTCATATAAAAAATGGACAGGTAGCAAGAATGGAATCTAATGAGAATCCGACTTCGATTGATGAAATTGAATGGTAGGGGATGTGGATGAAGAAAGCATTACGAAAAAACTTTTATATGGAGATCCGTCATAGCCTTGGACGTTTTTTATCCATTTTCTTTATTGTTGCGATAGGATGTGCATTCTTTTCCGGAATTCGTGCATCAGAGCCGGATATGAGATATTCAGGAGATGCATATTTCGATGAGAAGAACCTGATGGATATTCAGGTAATGAGTACAATGGGACTGACAGAAGATGATCTGGATGCAATTCGTGCTGTGGATGGTGTATTGGATGCAGAAGGAAGCTATGCAACAGATGTACTTTGTACGATTCGGGGAAACCAGGTAGCAGTTCATGTTATGGCGCTCCAGGATAAGATGAATCAAGTTCAGTTAGAAGATGGCAGGCTTCCAGAAAAGGAAAATGAATGTGTAATAGATGCAGATTATCTGGATGGAAAGAATCTGAAGATTGGGGATAAGATCACATTATCGAGTGGGACTTCGGATTCTTTGGAAGATACACTTAAGACAGACACATTTACCATTGTTGGTACGGTCAGCAGTCCGGAGTATATTGCATTTCACAGAGGCAGTACAACAATCGGAAATGGAAGTGTCAGTGCCTTTCTTTGCGTTCCGGAGAAAGCATTTTCATTAGATGTGTATACAGAGATTACAGTGCAAGTTGAAGGTGCAAAGGAAGCGACTGCATTTACGAAAGAATATGAAGAACATGTGGATTCTGCGCTGAAAAAGGTTCAGGCAATTAAAGCGGAAAGAGAACAGGCCAGATATGATGAGATTGTTTCGACAGCGCAGGAAAAAGTGGATGAAGCACAAGAAGAGTTAGCTCAGGCAGAGCAGGATCTGGCGGATGGAAAAGAAGAGGCAGAAGAAGAACTTGCAAGTGCAAGAGAGAAACTTGATGCAGCGCAGAAAGAGCTTGAACGGGGAAGAAATCAGCTGGCAGCTTCGAAGCTTGAACTGGAGCAGTCGAGAAATCTTCTGGTATCAAAACAAAAGAAACTGGATCAGTCCAAAGCACAAGTTGAGCAGGGAGCACAGGAACTTAGCGAAAAACAGATTACACTTACAACATTAAGAAATCAGCTGGCACAACTGAAAGAGCAGGAAGAAAGTCTGGAAGATCAGAGACAAGAACTTTTAGCGCAACAGACACAGATGCAGCAAAAGAAAGATGAGCTTCTGAAAGCAAAGGAAGAATTGCAGCAACAGGCAGAAGACTATCAGTCCGCGTATCAGCAGATTTATCAGCCGATGAAACAGTCTTATGAAGAATTAAATACACAGTATGAACTTCTTTTACAGAACTATGAGGCACTGAAAGAAGAATATGACCGGAAACAGGAAGCAGGAGAAGAAGATCCGGAATTAAAAGCTCAGTTAGAACAGTTGGAAGCTGAAAAAACAGCAATGGAAGAGAAGTTGACTGAATTGAAAGCAAATCTGGATAAAATGGAACTGGAGGCGAAGGCTGCCGAAGCAGAGATTCAGAAAAACCAGACAAAGATTGAAGCCGGATTAACGCAGATCAACGAAGGGCTTCCAGTAGTTGAAGCCGGGATAGCTCAGATTGAAGCGGGTATTCCGGTATTACAGGATAATATACAGAAACTGACGGATGTGCTGACACAGGGGGATGCTGCAATCCTTACCGCAAGTCGGCAGATAGATCAGGCGAAGGCGCAGATTACATCCGGTCAGCAGCAGATTGACAGCGGATGGCAGCAGATCAGTGAGGGACAGAAGAAGATTGAGGAGGCACAGCAGCAATTAAGCAGCGGAACAAAGGAGCTGGAAGACGGTTGGGCAGAGTATGAGGAAGGTCGTATAGAAGTTCAGAAGAAGATTGAAGATGGAGAACGGCAGATTACAGAAGCAAGAGAAGAGCTTGCGAAAGCACAGCAGAAGATTGATGATCTTGAAAAGCCAAAGTGGTATGTCTATGATAGGAACAATCTGACAGAATACAGTGGATATGGAGATAATGCAGATCGTATGCGGGCAATCGGTAAAGTGTTCCCACTCATTTTCTTCCTTGTTGCAGCATTGATCAGTCTGACAACAATGACACGAATGGTAGAGGAGGAGAGAACGCAGATCGGTATTTTGAAGGCTCTCGGATATGGAAATGCTTCAATTGTTGGAAAATATCTCTGGTATGCGATCCTTGCGACATTAACCGGTGGTGTTTTCGGAATTCTGATTGGAGAAAAGATAATTCCATATATCATTATCACTGCATATAAGATCCTGTATCGTCATATGCAAGATATTGTGATCCCGTATAATTTGTATTATGCTGTAACAGCATGTGCAGCGGCACTTGCATGTACAGTAATCGCAACACTGTTCTCATGTATGAAAGAATTACGAGAGCAGGCAGCAGAATTGATGCGTCCGCCGACACCAAAACAGGGAAAACGGGTATTTCTGGAACGAGTTCCGTTTATCTGGAAAAATCTGAATTTCACGTGGAAATCAACCGTGCGCAATCTGGTGCGATATAAAAAACGCTTCTTCATGACAGTATTTGGAATTGGCGGTTGTATGGGCATGATGTTGTTTGGTTTTGGATTAAAAGATTCTATTTCAGCAATCGTTCCGCTTCAATACGAACAGATTCAGCTTTATGATGGAGACGTTATTTTAAAGGAAGATGTGACAGAAGAAGAGAGAAATGATGTCCAGAAAGAACTGGATGCGGATAAGAAGGTATCAGTGATTGCAGAAAATCTTTTGAAAAATATTGAGGTCAGTTCAGGAGAGTCTTCTCAGGAAGTTTATTTAGATGTACCAAAAGATGTGGAAGCATTCAAAAAGTTTGTTGTGATCCGGGATCGGAAGACAAAGGAAATTTATTCCTTGGAGGATAAAGGAGCAATCCTGACTGAAAAAGCAGCGAAACTGCTGGAAGTCAATGTCGGTGATAAATTAACGATTGATACAGATGATGGAGAGAAAACAGTCTTGATCAGTGCAATCTGTGAGAACTATATGGGACATTATCTCTATATGACATCTGAAGTCTATGAAAAGACATTCGGTGAGGCTCCGGACTATAATTCGATTTATTATAGAACTCAGGACCGTACAACAGAAGAAGCAAAGGATGTCGGCGAAAATGTAATGAAGTGTGATGGAACACTTAGCATCAGCTATACGACAAGCCTGAAAAAGCAGGTGGATCATATGCTGGAGAGTCTGGATATCGTGATTATTGTATTGATTATTTCAGCAGGAATGCTGGCATTTGTAGTGCTGTATAATCTGAATAATATTAACATTACAGAGCGAAAGAGAGAACTGGCAACATTAAAGGTACTTGGATTTTATGACAAGGAAGTTTCTTCTTATGTTTACAGAGAGAATATCCTGCTGACCTTGATTGGGGCACTGGCAGGATTGTTGATCGGAAAAATTCTGCACCGCTTTATTGTTGAGACAGTGGAGATTGATTCGGTTATGTTTGGACGAAATATCGATCCACCAAGTTTCTTGTATGCCTTTCTTCTGACAGTGGCCTTTTCTTTGTTTGTCAATGGAGTGATGTATTTTAAGTTAAAGAAGATTAACATGGTTGAATCACTCAAGAGTGTAGAATAAGACAGATTTGTCAGGAAATATAATAACGAACATAATAATGGATTGCAGAGAAGCTGCATGGAACATAGATACAATTGTGAAATGTTCCATGACAGCTTCTTTGTTGTTGCCGGCCGCATATAGCGTAAGCAGCAACCGCACGTAGCATGAACAATAACTTTTTGTTAAAAAGCACTTGAAATATACCTGTAGGGGGTATATACTAATAATTAGAAAATATACCCCCTGGGGGTTATACGATAGGAGAAATACAATGGAAGAAAAGAAAGTCTGTCCGGGATGTTGTCACAAGACAAAGGATCGACCGGAAAAAGAATATAAAGATCTGATGAATCGTCTGAGTAGAATTGAAGGACAAGTCAGGGGAGTTCGAAGGATGGTTGAAGAAGGCGCGTATTGTCCGGATATTCTGATTCAGGTATCTGCGGTGAATGCGGCTCTGAATAGTTTCAATAAAGTGCTTTTGGCAAACCATATCCGGACATGTGTGGCAGATGATATCCGGGATGGAAAAGATGAAACGATTGACGAGCTCGTGACGACACTTCAGAAATTGATGCGATAAAAGATCTGAAGAGAGATCTGGCACAAAAAGTCCGGATCACAACTTGAAGGAGGAGTAAGATGGAACAATATAATGTGACGGGAATGAGTTGTGCAGCCTGCAGTGCCCGTGTTGAGAAGGCAGTTGGGAAAGTCCCCGGAGTTGAGAACTGTTCAGTCAGTCTTCTCACGAATTCCATGGGAGTGGAAGGCACAGCAACAGTAGATGCGGTCATTGCGGCTGTTGAGGAAGCTGGATATGGGGCAACGTTGAAATCTGCAAAGAATGAAGGGCATGGGATGAATCAAAGTGAGCAGAACTGTGCGGAAGATGCGTTGAAAGACAGGGAGACACCGAAGATGAAAAGGCGTCTGATTGCTTCTTTGTGTTTTTTGATTCCGCTCATGTATCTGTCAATGGGGCATATGATGTGGGGCTGGCCACTTCCGGTATTTCTGGAAGGGAATCATGTGGCGATGGGGCTGGCGCAGCTCCTGTTAACGACAATCGTTATGGTGATCAATCAGAAGTTTTTTATCAGTGGATATAAAGGCATGATCCATAGAGCACCAAATATGGATACGCTGGTTGCACTTGGTGCAGGTGCATCTTATGGATATAGCGTGTATGCATTATTCGCTATGACAGCAGCGCAGACGGCAGGCGATATGGATCATGTGATGGAGCTGATGCATGAATTTTATTTTGAATCAGCAGCAATGATTTTAACGTTGATCACAGTCGGAAAGATGCTTGAAGCGCATTCAAAGGGAAAGACAACAGATGCATTAAAAAGCCTCATGAAGCTGGCACCAAAGACAGCAACGCTCCTACGTGATGGAAAAGAACAGGAAGTTTCGATTGACCAGGTGAGAAGAGGAGATCAGTTTGTTGTAAGACCGGGGGAGAATATTCCGGTGGATGGAATTGTTCTGGAAGGAAACAGTGCAGTAGATGAAGCTGCCCTGACCGGAGAGAGTATACCGGTAGATAAAGCAGAAGGGGATAAAGTGTCTGCGGCTACAATGAATCAGTCAGGTTTTCTGCGTTGCGAGGCGACGAGAGTTGGCGAGGATACGACTTTGTCACAGATCATTCAGATGGTAAGTGATGCGGCAGCAACAAAAGCGCCAATTGCCAAAGTGGCAGATAAAGTTTCAGGAGTATTTGTCCCGGCAGTTATTTCTATTGCAGTTGTCACAATGATTGTATGGCTGCTTGTCGGAGAGCCTGTTGGATTTGCACTTGCAAGGGGAATTTCTGTTCTGGTAATCAGCTGCCCGTGTGCATTAGGTCTGGCCACTCCGGTTGCAATTATGGTTGGAAATGGAATGGGCGCGAAGAATGGAATCATGTTTAAGACAGCTGTTTCGCTGGAAGAGACAGGAAAGACGGAGATTGTCGCACTGGATAAGACAGGAACAATCACAAGTGGAGAACCGAAGGTGACGGATCTGCTCCCTGCGGACGGAATGACAGAACATGAATTATTATTTTTTGCAAATGCATTGGAGAAGAAAAGTGAGCATCCGCTTGCCCGGGCAATTCTTGCAAAGGCAGAAGAAAATGGGGAAGCAGAGCAGAAAAGTGAAATCACACAGTTTCAGGCAGTTCCAGGAAATGGTCTGTCAGGAAAACTTGGAGAGGACTGGCTGTACGGAGGCAATTTTAAATTCATTTCAGACAAAATGAAGATTTCTGCCAGCATAAAAGAACAGGCGGAACGGTTGGCACAGCAAGGAAAGACCCCGCTGTTCTTTGGAAGGAATGAGCAGTTCCTTGGCATGATCGCAGTTGCGGATGTGATCAAGGAAGATAGTCCACAGGCAGTGAAAGAACTTCAGAATATGGGAATCCATGTTGTTATGCTGACCGGAGATAATGAGCGCACAGCGAAGGCAATTGGTGAGCAGGCAGGTGTGGATGAAGTGATCGCAGGTGTTCTTCCGGAAGGAAAAGAACAGGTGATCCGCAAGCTGAAAGAAAAAGGAAAGGTTGCGATGGTAGGTGACGGTATCAATGACGCACCGGCACTGACCAGGGCAGATATGGGAATTGCCATTGGAGCGGGGACAGATATTGCAATCGATGCAGCGGATGTTGTGCTGATGAAGAGCCGGTTAAGTGACGTGCCGGCGGCAATCCGTATGAGCCGTGCAACATTGCGCAACATTCATGAGAATCTGTTCTGGGCATTTTTCTATAATGCGATAGGAATTCCACTGGCAGCAGGAATCTGGATCCCGCTCTTTGGTTGGAAATTAAATCCGATGTTCGGAGCGGCGGCAATGAGCCTGTCAAGTTTCTGTGTAGTAACAAATGCATTGAGACTGAATCTGTTTAAAATGTACGATGCCAGCAAAGACAGAAAAAGAAAGATGAAAAAGGTAGAAACAGCAGAAAATACTGTTTCAGATATTGTCTTAGCAGACAAAAATGAGTCAGAAAACAAGGAGGAGACAAAGATGACAAAGACAATGAAAATCGAAGGAATGATGTGTGGACACTGTGAGGCGGCTGTGAAGAAAGCTCTCGAGGCACTTGAGCAGGTTGATACAGCAGAAGTCAGCCATGAGGCAGGAACAGCAGTTGTAACACTGAATTCCGAAATCAGTAATGAAGTGCTGAAAAAGACAGTCGAAGACAAAGATTATACAGTAACAGCGATCGAGGATTAATGAGCAAAGAAGAGGTCCCCTGCGGAAATGAAAGATTCTGCAGGGGACCTCTTAGATTAATCCTTGTATACAATCTTTCCATCACAGATTGTATATTTTACTTTTCCATACAATTCCCATCCGGTAAATGGAGAATTAGAAGACTTAGAAGCATAAGTCTCAGGAGTCCATTTCTCATTCGGATCAAACAGTACAAGATCAGCTGATTTTCCTTCTGCGACAGAACCGCACGGAAGGTGATACAGGCTGGCAGGATTGATCGTCATCTTCTCAATCAGCTGGCTTAATGTCAGGTGTCCCGGACGTACAAGGGAAGTGATTCCGAGAGCAAGGGAAGTCTCAAGACCAATAATACCGCTTGGTGTTTGTGTGATAGGACGGGATTTCTCTTCCGTACTGTGTGGCGCGTGGTCTGTAGCAATCAGATCGATCGTACCGTCTTTGAGACCTTCGATGATAGCAAGGCGGTCATTTTCTGTACGAAGCGGTGGGTTCATCTTGGCAAGTGCGCCGTATTTTAATACAGCTTCATCTGTCAAAGTGAAATGATGCGGAGTTGCCTCTGCATGCAGATTTGCTCCCATAGCTTTAAAGGTACGTACCAGTTCAACGGACTGTCCGGAGCTGATATGCTGGATCACGACCTGTGCACCGGAACGAAGCGCCAGCAGACAATCTCTGGCAACAAGAGATTCTTCAGCAATCGAAGGAGATCCGTAGATGCCCAGCGCATCAGATACAGGTCCGTGGTTGATTCCGTTTGTTTCAATAAATGCAGGATCTTCTTCATGAAGACTGATCGGAAGGTCAAGTGCCTTCGCCTCTTCCATTGCTTTATAGAGAAATGCAGCGTTCTTAAGAGGGATTCCGTCATCTGTGAATCCACAGGCACCGGCAGCGGCAAGTTCCTTCATAGAAGTCATCTCTTCACCCTTGAGTCCGCAGGAGACAGCAGCAGCCTGGAAAATATGGATGTCTTCCAAAGCCTCCCGTTCCATCAGTTCTTTGAGAACCGGAACAGAATCGATGACCGGTGAAGTATTTGCCATACAGATCACGGAAGTAAATCCACCGGCAGCAGCTGCAAGAGATCCGGTATGGAGATCTTCTTTATAAGTAAATCCGGGATCGCGGAAATGAATGTGTGTGTCAACAAGTCCTGGAGAAATCATAAGTCCTGCAGCATCAAGCTCATCCTCTCCATTTTCAGGTGTCAGAGTTCCGGCATCTGCGAGTGTCTGGATCAGACCGCCTGTGATGCGAAGGTCGACAAGACGTTCTGTATCAGATGCAGGATCAATTAGAAAACCATTTTTTATAAGCATAATTCATCCTCCTTTTGCTGTTAAGTATACCGTATTTTTGATAGAGATTCAAATTTATTAGAAAATGTGTTATCATAAACACACCATAACATGAAAAGAAAGAAGGCAGAAAGGTTGATCTCTGGATTTTACCGGATTCAGACAATCGTTCTGCGGAAAGAAGGAGTAAATGAAAGAATACGATTATCTGATTGTCGGAGCAGGTCTTTATGGAGCTGTCATGGCACATGAATTAAAGAAAAAAGGGAAGAAATGTCTTGTGATTGACCGAAGAGATCATATTGCAGGAAATATTTACTGTGAGGACATAGAAGGAATCCATGTACATAAATATGGTGCACATATTTTCCATACGTCTGATAAAAAGATATGGGATTACATGAATCAGTTCGCGGAATTTAATAATTACATCAATTCACCGGTAGCAGTTTATAAAGATGAACTTTATAACCTGCCATTTAATATGAATACATTCAGTAAGATGTGGAATATCCGCACACCACAGGAAGCAAAAGAGATTATTGAAAAACAGCGCAAAGAGACAGGAATCACAGATCCACAGAATCTGGAGGAACAGGCACTTTTTCTTGGCGGAAGAGATATCTATGAGAAACTGATCAAGGGTTATACAGAGAAACAGTGGGGAAGAAAGTGTACAGAACTTCCGGCATTTATTATCAAACGTCTGCCATTCCGCTTTGTTTACGATAATAACTATTTCAATGACAGATATCAGGGAATTCCGGTTGGCGGTTATACAGCAATCGTTGAGAAGATGCTGGAAGGGACAGAAGTTCGTACAGGGATTGATTTCTTTGAATTCAGAAAAGAGAATCCGGAGATTGCAGAGAAGATTATTTTTACAGGAATGATCGATGAATATTTTGGATATCAGCTGGGAGCATTGGAGTATCGTTCTGTCAGATTTGAGACAGAAGTTCTTGATTGTGAGAACTATCAGGGAAATGCTGTTGTCAATTACACAGAGCGTGAAGTTCCGTATACAAGAATTATCGAGCATAAGCATTTTGAGTTTGGCAAGCAGGAGAAGACGGTTATTTCCAGAGAGTATTCATCAGAATGGAGTGTTGGCATGGAACCATACTATCCGGTAAATGATGAGAAGAATAATGCATTGTTTGAAGAATACAAGAAGCTTGCAGAAAAGGAAGAAAATGTAATCTTTGGCGGACGACTGGGAGATTATAAATATTATGACATGGATAAAGTTGTTGCCGCAGCTCTTGACAGACTGGAAGAATTCAATTAATATGAGAGTCACACTTCAGTCGTTCTGACTGAAGAATCAGGAAAGATTCTGAAGAGTAGTTCGTATCAGATTCTGATAATTTTCAATTGGACAGGTATTGTATCGTGTGCGGTGTGGGGCCGCACACGTTTAGATGACAGATTGCAGTAGAATTAAATATGGAAAAAATGTATGAAGTACTTCGCTTCGTGGAAAAAGGAACCGAATGCCAGCCAAGTATCGATTGCCTGCAGGGAGAACTTTTGATTTATTATCTGCGGGATAATACACAGTTGGATAAAGCAGTGTTATTTGAATGGTTCCGACAGATTGCAGGGGAAATAAGAAAGTATCAGCAGTCGAGACGTGGGCAGAATTATCGTTGTCTGACCCCATATAGTATTGTTGTGACAGAAGAAGGAGAATTGTTGCTTTTGAATCCGGATGCACAGGAAAATGAATTTGTTATGAAGAAGATGCAGCAGAAAGCGGTGAGAAGTCATTTTATCCGCCCGACAGCGTCAGGCAGCAGGAAAAATTATTCCGTGGATTTGTTCGGATATGGTAAAATTTTGCAGTTTTTACTGGCATATACAGAGCAGATCCCGGAACTTAGCAGAAGTGAAGAACGCAGACTGGAGCGGATCATTGAACGTTGTACCGGTGGCGGAAGACGGCATTATGATAAGATCAGCCAGGTGATACGTGATCTTCCGGAGGAACGCGAGGAATGGAATCTGGAACAGAAAGTAAAACTTCGGAATGTCAAACTGGCGGTTCTTTTATTTGCTGCCGGGGCAGTAATTGCGGCAGCAGGAATTGGGATGAGCCGGGGAAGAGAAAGCAACAATACAGTTGGGAAAAGTGAAACGGCAGTGCAAGCTCAGAAAGCAGACGATGTAAAAGCAATACCAGAAGAACATAGTGAAACTGAACAGGACAGAAAAAAAGCATTGGAAGATATGAAATGGAAGAAAGAGATGGAAGAACGGGTTCAGGAGATTCTGGAATCGGTCAAAGCATGTGAAAAGAAGATAGAAGAAACGACGAAAGAAGAGAGTAACGGGGAAAACAAGGAAGAAACAGAGCAAACGACAGAACAGCAAACAGAGGAAACTGCGGAAAAATCTGTAGAAGAGGAAATACAACAGGAAACGAAACAAGAAGTGATAAATGATCCGGTTGTTCCGGAATAAGAAAAAAGTCTCCATAAAAGGGAGGATGCCGGGTAACCATTTACTGGTTCCCGGCATGTATTATGAAAAAGTTTATTCAAAGTTTTTTGTTTTTTCCTTTGATGCTTATAGTATATGTGAGAGAAATGAAGAAAAAGTGATAAGAAGATGAAAGATTTTTAAATGATAAATGAACAAATTATGAACGACAGATGTAGTGGAAAATAACGGTTTAAAAAAGAATGGCAGTGTGGTATTCTACATCTAAAGAGAACTTCGGAAGTTACTGTTCACTCCCGTGTCAATCACTCCGCTGATTGACACGGAGGATGCGTGTTTTGACTTGAATGCATCTCGCCCCATCGCCAAAGGCGATTTAAAATGGCGAGATGCGTTGCTGGTCGCACATCGTGTGAACAGTAACCTTCGGAACAGGAGGTAACAGTTGAATATGACAAGACAGGAATTTATCCGAAAATTACAGGAGGCTTTGAATGGAAAGCTTGATGCCGCAACAATTCAGGATCATCTTAAGTTTTATGATGATTATATTATAGAAGAAATGAGAAAAGGAAAGAGCGAGCAGGAGGTCTTGGAACTGCTCGGAGATCCGTGGGCAATTGCGAAAACCATTGTGGACGCAAGTGATGGAACAGACGAAGAAGTGGTTTATGAGAACAGGAGTCCATTCAATAATTCGTACAACCAGACAACGCAGGCACAGAACAGCTATACTGGTTATGGACAGAAGGATGAATATGGAACAGAGCATTCTTATGGTTCCTATCATGAGTTCAGATTAGATACCTGGTGGAAGAAGGCTTTGCTGATTCTTGCAGTTGTATTTGTAGTTGTAGTAGTTGTGTCTGTTATAACAGGAATTATCAGTTTTCTGGCACCGGTTCTTGTTCCTCTTCTGATCATTATGATCGTGATCAGACTGATCGGTGGGAACCGACGATATTAGAAAAAAGAAAAGTAAAAGACCGATGGGGGAGCCATCGGTCTTTTGAGGGGAGTATAAATAATTAATAAGGGGTTGTAGAAAATAATCTTTCTACATGAATCAGTATAATATATGCATTTGGAAAAAGCAAGCAAAATATTCAAAATATGGTTGAAACAAAATGCATAAAAAGACCTCCGTTTGGGATAATAAAGATTGTACTAAATAGTTACTGTCAGTTAATAAGAACAGTAACATCAAATAAGGAGGAAGTATCATGGCAAAAAATTATAGCAACACAAGTAAAAATTCTCAGAATGGATTCTATTCATCGAAGGAAGAAAATCAGAGTAAGAACAGAAATTCAACATCTAATTCAGGTTCGAATAAGAATTCCAGTAAAAATTCTTATTCAAATCAGAGTAAGAACAGCACAAACTGCAATTCCAAAAATGCAGATGACTGCTATGGCGGAAAAGATGATTATGATGAGTCAGACAGATATTAACAGATACTGTGAGCAGTAACGAATAAGATTCTTATAAACAGTAACAAGGCAGAGAAGAAAGGCAATCGCACTTTACTCTGCCTTTCATTTATAGTAAAATTATAATACTGTAAAAAGAATCAGTTAACAGTAATTAATAGTTACTGTTCACTCCCGTGTCAATCACTCCGCTGATTGACACGGAGGATGCATGTTTTGGCTTGAATGCATCTCGCCCCATCGCCAAAGGCGATTTAAAATGGCGAGATGCGTTGCTGGTCGCACATCGTGTGAACAGTAACAATTAATAAGTACATAAAGATAATATGAGGTAGATATGGAAAGAATGGAATGGATTGCGCCATGTCATTTCGGTCTTGAATCAGTATTAAAAAGGGAGATTCAGGATCTGGGATATGAGATCGCACAGGTGGAAGATGGAAGAGTTACCTTTTACGGAGGAGCAGATGCAGCGTGCAGAGCGAATGTATTTCTCCGTACAGCAGAACGCGTTCTGCTCAAGGCAGGAAGTTTTAAAGCAGTTACCTTTGATGAATTGTTTGAGAAGACAAAAGCAATTCCGTGGGAGAATTATATACCGAAGAACGGGAAGTTCTGGGTGGCGAAAGCTTCATCGGTAAAGAGTAAGCTGTTCAGCCCTTCGGATATTCAGTCAATTATGAAGAAAGCGATGGTAGATCGTCTTAGAAGCAGATACCATGTACAGTGGTTTCAGGAAGATGGAGCTTCTTATCCACTGAGAGTATTTTTGATGAAGGATATCGTTACGATCGGAATCGATACATCGGGAGATTCTCTTCATAAGAGAGGATACCGTCCGTCAGCCGGCAAGGCACCGATTTCTGAGACACTGGCAGCAGCACTGATCATGCTGACACCGTGGAGAAAAGAGCGTATCTTAGTGGATCCGTTTTGCGGAAGTGGAACATTCCCGATAGAGGCAGCAATGATGGCAGCAAATATTGCACCGGGAATGAATCGTTCTTTTACGGCTGAGAGTTGGGCGAATCTGATTGATAAGAAACTCTGGTATGAGGCCATTGATGAGGCGAATGATCTGATCGATGATCAGATTGAGACGGATATCCAGGGATATGATATTGATGGGGATGTTGTGCGGATGGCAAGACAGAATGCAGAGAATGCAGGTGTGGATCATCTGATCCATTTCCAGGAGAGACCGGTCAGTGCACTGAGTCATCCGAAGAAATATGGATTTATCATAACAAACCCACCGTATGGAGAGCGTCTTGAGGAGAAAGAGGCACTTCCTGGTTTATATCGTGAATTTGGCGAGAGCTTTAGGAAACTTGACAGCTGGTCTGCATACATGATCACAAGTTATGAAGATGCAGAACGTTATTTCGGAAGAAAAGCGGATAAGAACCGTAAGATTTACAATGGTATGCTGAAAACATATTTCTATCAGTTCCAGGGGCCAAAGCCGCCGAGACCGAAGAAATAAGAATAGAAGGTTATTAACAGTTAAATATAAATTATAAAATTATATAAGTTGGTATTGAGTTTTATAAGATATTAGAGTGGAATATTATTGAAAGGAGTTGATACTTTGAGTAAATATTATTCTATACATGAATTTTCAAAAATTGTAGGCGTATCTGCTCAGACATTACGAAATTGGGATGCCAATGGAAAACTTCATCCGCATCATATTACAGTAAGTGGCTATAGATATTATTCCGATGAGCAACTCAACCAGGTAATAAATGTAAAGCCTAAAAATCGCATTACAATTGGATATTGTCGCGTTTCCAGCCATAAACAAAAAGATGATTTGGAACGACAGATTGATAATGTCAAGACAGATCTTCTAGCAAAAGGGCAGCCGTTTGAGATAATAAGTGATATCGGTTCTGGGATTAATTATAAGAAAAAAGGGCTTCAGGAATTGATCAGACGAATCTCTCAAAATCAGGTTGAAAAGGTTGTTGTTTTATATAAAGACAGGCTATTGCGATTTGGTTTTGAGTTGATAGAATATATCGCTTCACTTTATAATTGTGAGATTGAGATTATTGATAATACTGAAAAATCTGAACAGCAGGAACTTGTTGAAGATCTGGTTCAAATAATCACAGTATTCAGTTGCAAATTACAAGGAAAACGAGCGAACAAAGCTAAGAAACTTATCCGAGAATTGATACAGGAGGAAACAGATGGTAAAAGCCATAAAAGTAATGTTGATACCAAACAACGTACAGAAAACTAAGATGTTTCAGTACGCAGGAGCTTCAAGATTTGCTTATAACTGGGCTTTGGGCAGGGAAAAAGAAAACTACGAAAAAGGTGGCAAATTCATTTCAGATTCAGAACTCAGAAAAGAATTTACAAAGCTTAGACATTCTGATGAATACGCATGGTTATTAAATATTTCAAATAATGTAACTAAACAGGCAATCAAAGATGCCTGTACTGCGTATAAGAACTTTTTCAAGGGGGTGCAAAAATTCCCAAGATTCAAGTCCAGAAAGAGATCAATGCCGAAGTTCTATCAGGATAACGTTAAGATACAATTCAGTAATACCCACGTTAAGCTAGAAGGTTTTTCTTCCAGCAGGAAAGCAAATAAGCAAAAAAAGAATTGGGTAAGACTTGCAGAACATGGACGTATTCCAACAGATGTTAAATATATGAATCCGAGAATATCCTTTGATGGATTGAACTGGTGGATCAGTGTATGTGTAGAATTTCCTGACTGCAGGGAAACACTTAATGATGACGGAGTCGGCATAGACCTGGGAATCAAAGATCTGGCTGTCTGCTCTGATGGGACTAAGTATAAGAACATCAATAAGAGTCAGAAAGTAAAGAAATCAGAAAAACAGAAACGCAGATTACAGCGTAGTATCTCTCGTTCTTACGAGAAAAATAAGAAAGGGGAAAGTTACTGTAAAACAAATAATGTAATCAAAAAGGAAAAACTTTTATTAAAACGAAATCACAGATTAACAAACATCCGTAAAAACTATTTGAATCAGACCATATCTGAGATCATAAATCGAAAACCAAGATTTATATGTATTGAAGATCTGAATGTCAGCGGAATGATGAAAAACAGACATTTATCCAAAGCAGTTCAGGCACAGGGATTTTTTTGGTTTAGAAAACAGCTTGAATATAGGTGCAGCGATAAAGGGATTCAGCTTATTGTGGCTGATCGGTTTTATCCATCATCAAAGCTTTGCAGCTGTTGTGGAAACATCAAAAAAGATCTGAAGTTATCTGACAGAGTTTATAGATGTGCGTGTGGGAATATGATTGACAGAGATTTCCAGGCATCTATAAATCTCAAGACTTATGGAGAAAAATTTGCAGGCTGACACTGAAACGTTAATGCAAATATGTACGGATACGTTAGTCCGGAATTTACGCCTATGGAGAGTACAAGAACTTGTGAGTAGATAGATATTTATATCATCAAAAGCATACTCGTTGAAGTAGGAATGAAACATGGAAGTTTATAACTTTTTATAAGTTTTCAGTAACGGTAGAAAGCAAAATGAAGAGAAGAATTGTATTTGCAACAGGAAATGAAAATAAGATGAAAGAGATCCGGATGATTCTTGCTGATCTTGGTATGGAGATCGTATCGATGCGTGAGGCAGGAGTCGATGAAGAAATCGTAGAAGACGGAATGAGCTTTGAAGAAAATGCAGAGATCAAGGCAAGAGCTGTATCACGAGTGCTGGTCAACGATATTGTTCTTGCAGATGATTCAGGTCTTGAGATTGACTATCTGGATAAGGCACCTGGAATTTATTCTGCGAGATTTGCCGGAGAGGATACTTCTTATGATATAAAGAACAGAATCCTTCTGGACAGACTGGAAGGGGTTCCGGACGATAAGCGTACCGCAAGATTTGTCTGTGCGGTTGCAGCAGTATTTCCGGATGGAACAACAAGCGTAGTCCGTGAGACGATTGAAGGACAAATTGGACACGAGATTGTCGGTGCGAATGGATTCGGGTATGATCCGATCTTCTATGTTCCGGAATTCGGATGTACAACAGCGGAGATGACACCGGAGCAGAAAAATAAATTGAGCCACAGAGGAAAAGCACTTCGAGCAATAAAAATCCTGCTGGAAGAGAAATTGAACGAGGAAGAAGCATGAAAATTCTGATTGTCAGTGATACACACGGAAGACACCAGGCACTGGACCGCGCATTAGAAGAGGCTGGGAAAATTGATATGTTTATCCATCTTGGAGATGTAGAAGGTGGAGAAGACTATCTGGAGGCTGTCGTAGAGTGTGAGAAACATATTATAAGAGGAAATAACGACTTTTTTACAGAACTTCCGAGAGAAGAGGAGTTTGAGATTGGTCCTTATCATGCATTTATTACCCATGGACATTATTATTATGTGTCCATGGGGATGGAAACTATCATAGAAGAGGGCAGATCAAGAGGAGCGGATCTCGTAATGTTTGGTCATACACATCGTCCTTTCTTTCTTCAGAAGGATGGAATGACAATTTTAAACCCGGGAAGTCTATCTTTTCCACGTCAGGAGGGAAGACGAGGCAGCTATATGATCATGGAAGTCGATGGGGACGGAAAATTAAGTTTTGAGCAAAAATATCTATAATTATTCTAATTATCAGAAAACTAAAACAAAAGAAATAATTTGCACACTCTTCTTGCGAAAAACAGGTAAAAAAACAGTCGCAAAAAAGTAAAAAAACTTTAAAAAACCTGTTGACTTTCTGAGAAACATGCCATATAATATATCTTGTCGCTGCGGGAGATACGAAAGAAACACAAAGCCGCAGGGGCAAGGAAATAAAACTGATATCGGGGTGTGGCTCAGCTTGGCTAGAGCGCCTGGTTTGGGACCAGGAGGTCGCAGGTTCGAATCCTGTCACCCCGATCATCCTGCGGGTGTAGTTCAATGGTAGAACACCAGCCTTCCAAGCTGGATACGTGGGTTCGATTCCCATCACCCGCTTCTCGTTTGAAAACGAGAGGTTCTCATTAAGAGAGGAATGAGTCTGTAGCTCAGCTGGATAGAGCAACGGCCTTCTAAGCCGTAGGTCGAGGGTTCGAATCCCCCCAGGCTCGTTTTATGGTGGGTATGGTGCAGTTGGTTAGCGCGCCAGATTGTGGTTCTGGATATCGCCGGTTCGAGTCCGGCTATCCACCTTTTTCTTTAAATATTCCAACTGGCCGTGCAGTGTCAGATATGAAGTCTTCGATGGGCTATCGCCAAGCGGTAAGGCACAGGACTTTGACTCCTGCATTCGCTGGTTCGAATCCAGCTAGCCCAGTTATCCTGCTAGCAGGAAAGAAATAAAAATGAATAAGGGCGTGTAGCTCAGGTGGTAGAGCACTTGACTTTTAATCAAGTTGTCCGGGGTTCGAATCCCCGCACGCTCACTGGAACAAGCAAATTGCTTGTTCTATTTTTTTCTTAATCAATAATTGAATAAGAAATATGCGGATGTGGCGGAATTGGCAGACGCGCCAGATTTAGGTTCTGGTGTTTACGACGTGCAGGTTCAAGTCCTGTCATCCGCAGTAAATTTATTTCCCGGAAGTGCTGATCAACATTGCACTTTCGGGATTTTTTCTATCTGAGAAAACCGGTATGAAAAAAGAAGCCACACATTAAAGTGCAAGCTCCTTTTCTTTCTTTTCCCAATCAATAAACATCATAAAGAATGAAATTAATAACAAGAAGGAACAGCCAAGAATTGCCTTTATCTGGAACAGCTGGACTGCTGCATTGCCAATCACTGCGCCGACAATAAAGCAGGTGATGATTCCGTAATACAAAAGGCTCGTATCCAGAAAATGTCGTTCTTTTGTATGGAAATAGTGGTGCAGGTTCTCTGTTCCACTGCGCAGATTACCGATGCACATTGTAGTTGCGATTCCTTTGCCATGAATCTTGCGAAAACTTTCAACCTGGATTCCACAGGCGAAAGAAGTCAGTGCATTAGCCGGAAGATTCAATGCTGTTGGGAAGAAACTGACTGCGATCAGGATTAGTGCTTCTGCCAGAACAGAAATCTGTCTCCAGTGAAGCAGATTTCCTGCCTTAGCCCGGACAACTTCAGCAAGAGCGATTCCAAGTGCAAAGGCGAGTACAGGGAAAAGGTATTTCATTGTGTTCTGGAAGTCTCCCTCAGAGAGATGTACCCCAAAGAGAAGCATGTTTCCAGTCTGTGCATTGGCAAATACTTCTCCACGCTCCATATAAGAGTAAGCATCCATGAATCCCCCGGAAAGTGCAAGGATTGCTCCAAGTCGGATAGATTCAGAAATTTGAAATTTGTGTTTCATAGATATCACCTCATTTTCGTGTGTAGTACCTACTGTCATGATTGAATTACTGCTTTCTGGCGGAAAGCAGTAATATTAAGCCATCAATTATTATAGAAGTGACAGTAGTGGCTGTCAAGATTCTCCGGGTGAGAACTTTACATCAAAACAGGTAGACAATATGTCGAAAAAAATCGAAAATTCACTTGCACCTCCGGAATAAGTGGTATATACTAGTCAAGAATGTTTGAAATTACAGTAATCTGCATTCAGGCATTGTGCAGATTTCTGTGTTGACTTTTATTATTACTTGTATTTGATAGACAGATGGAGGTAAAAAACATGGTAGAAAAGAAAGTGAAGTTTATGTCAGCCGGGCAGATCATGACATTTTGCAACACTTGTCAGAAATTAAAATCAGACGTTGATGTAACTGATATGGCAAACAGAAATTATATCATCGATGGTAAATCCCTTATGGGATTAATGTCTATTAAGCTGGGACTGCCAATGCGTGTAGTTGTGAATGGACAGGATGAAGAAGAGGCAAATGAATGTTTTTCTAACTATGAGTTTGAATAATCGGGCCGAAAAGAATTGACGAAAACAAAATATGGCATATTAAAAGAAGAGACGGTCAGTCTGTAAATGAAGTTTTGACGCACATTTATAGACTGACCGTTTTGTTGTTCACAATATTGACAAAACTATTTGGTATATTAAAAGGTAATTAAATGTAGAAGTGATCTGGTACACGCAAATATAAGTTAGGAGAAAAGAAGATGGAAAGAGCGAAAATATTAGTTGTGGATGACGAGAGCAGAATGAGAAAACTTGTGAAGGATTTCCTCACAAGAGAAGGGTATATAGTATTAGAAGCCGGAGATGGAATGGAAGCAATGGATCTTTTTTACGAAGATAAAGACATTGCCCTGATCATTTTAGATGTAATGATGCCGAAAATGGATGGCTGGCAGGTGTGCCGTGAGGTTCGAGAGACTTCTAAAGTGCCAATCATTATGCTGACAGCGCGTTCTGAGGAGAGAGATGAGCTGCAGGGATTTGAACTTGGTGTGGACGAATACATTTCTAAGCCATTCAGTCCAAAGATTCTTGTGGCAAGAGTAAATGCGATCCTTCGCAGAACTTTGGGAGCGGTCGGCAATGATTCGCTGGAGGCAGGCGGTATTACGATTGACAAGTCAGCACATATCGTGAAGATGGATGGAACACCGGTTGAACTTAGTTATAAAGAATTCGAATTGTTGACTTACTTTATAGAAAATCAGGGAATTGCGCTTTCCAGAGAGAAAATATTGAATAATGTATGGAATTATGATTATTTTGGTGATGCAAGAACAATTGATACACATGTGAAGAAACTGAGAAGTAAATTAGGAGATAAGGGTGAATATATCAAAACAATCTGGGGCATGGGATATAAGTTTGAAGTTCAGAGTGCGGAGAAATAAATCAGATGAAGAAAGCAAAAAAAGAATTGAAATATACGTTGAGCGGACAGATGACAGCTATTTTTATTGGTCTTCTTGTTTTTATTCTGATGACAGTTTTTATTGTTAACACAGGATTCCTTGGACGATATTATATGTCTCATAAGCAGAAAGATCTGATTGAGATGTATGAGGCGATGAGTGAAGCAGTGAACAATGGAAATCTTGGAAATGAGGCTGTGCAGAAGAAACTTGTGGCGGAACTTGAAAAAACGAATATTGATGTCTGCGCGATGGATATTTCTGACGATGGAAAGGTTGTATTTACAAATGTAAAGGAAGAAGGTTTCCTGTACAAACAGATGCTCCGTATTTTCTTCCTGAAAGATGATGATCAGGAAAAGATTCTCAAGCATTCGGACGATTATGTGGTTCGTAAAATCCAGGATCCACAGAGCGGTACGGATTATCTGGAAATGTGGGGGTATTTAAGTGATAGTGTGTTTGTCACAATGCGAAGCCCGTTGGACAGTATTCGTGAAAGTGCCAATCTTGCCAATCAGTTTCTGATTTATCTTGGAATTTTCGGAATGTTCTTTGGAGGAATCCTTGTATGGATTTTTTCACGAAGGATTACAAAACCAGTGTTGGAACTGGCAAGACTTTCTGAAGATATGGCAAATCTGAATTTTGATGCGAAGTATACGAGCGGCGGAAAGAATGAGATTGGTGTTCTGGGCGAGAACTTTAATAAAATGTCAGATCAGCTGGAAAAGACAATATCTGAATTGAAGACTGCGAATAATCAGCTGCAGCAGGACATTGAGCAGAAAGAGAAACTTGAAAATATGAGAAATGAATTTCTTGGGAATGTTTCCCATGAGCTGAAGACGCCGATCGCATTGATCCAGGGATATGCCGAAGGGTTAAAAGAAGGAATCAATGACGACCCGGAAAGTACAGAGTTTTACTGTGATGTCATTATTGATGAAGCAGGAAAGATGAACCGGATGGTCAAGAATCTGCTGACACTGAATCAGTTGGAATTCGGGACAGATGAAGTGGAATTTGAACGGTTTGATATTGTGAAGCTTGTGAAAGGTGTTATTGCAAGTTGTGATATTCTGATCCAACAGGTTAATGCGAATGTAGATTTTATTGCTGATGAGACAGCTTATGTCTGGGCAGATGAGTTTAAGACAGAACAGGTTGTACGGAATTATCTTACGAATGCGATTCATCATGTCGGAAATGAGAAGCGGATTGAAGTGAAGATTGTTTCAATGGATGGAAAAGTATGTGTTTCCGTCTTTAATAGTGGAAAACCGATTCCAGAAGAGGATGTACCAAAACTGTGGGATAAATTTTATAAAGTGGATAAAGCACATACACGTGAATATGGCGGAAATGGGATTGGACTTTCAATCGTTAAGGCAATCATGGAATCTTTCCATCAGGGGTACGGCGTGAAAAATTATGACAATGGAGTCGAATTTTGGTTTGAACTCGACGCAAAGTGTGGTAAAGTATAGAAAATAGATACTAGATAATAGATTACAGATTACAGATAAGAGGTAGGCTAATGATAGCAATAATTGATTATGATGCCGGTAATATCCGCAGTGTTGAGAAAGCATTGCTTGCACTTGGACAGAATGTTATAGTTACAGCGGACAGAGATGAGATCCTTCATGCAGATAAAGTGATTCTTCCGGGTGTCGGTGCATTTGGAGATGCTATGGAGAAATTAAAACAGTCAGGACTTGATGAAGTAATCCGCGAGGTTACAGAAAAAGGAACACCATTTCTTGGAATCTGCCTTGGATTGCAGCTTTTATTTGAGCACAGCGATGAGGCTCCGGGTGTAGAAGGACTTGGAATTCTAAAGGGTGAGATCTTAAGGATACCTGATAAAGAAGGATATAAGATTCCCCATATGGGATGGAATTCCCTTCATTTAGAGAATGATGGAAGACTTTTTAAGGGAATCGCTGAGAATTCTTATGTATATTTTGTACATTCTTATTATCTGAAAGCAGAAGAGGAACAGATTGTCAAGGCATCAACAGAGTATACAACACATATCCATGCGTCTGTTGAGAAGGACAATATTTTCGCATGCCAGTTCCATCCGGAGAAGAGCAGTGATGTAGGACTGAAGATTCTGGAAAATTTTGTAGAGCTGTAGGAGGTAGTGCGGAATGTTTACAAAAAGAATTATCCCATGTCTGGATGTGAATGCCGGACGTGTTGTAAAAGGTGTGAATTTTGTTGATCTTCAGGATGCCGGAGATCCGGTGGAGATTGCAAAGGCATATGATAAGGCAGGAGCGGATGAACTTGTATTTCTGGATATCACAGCTTCTTCAGATGATAGAGGAACAGTTGTTGATATGGTACGAAAGGTTGCGGAATGTGTGTTTATTCCGTTTACTGTCGGCGGAGGAATCCGGACAGTTGATGATTTCCGTGCATTGTTAAGAGAAGGTGCGGATAAGATTTCAATCAATTCTTCTGCAATCAACAGACCGGAGCTGATCCGCGAAGCGGCAGAGAAGTTTGGAAGCCAGTGTGTAGTAGTGGCGATTGACGCGAAGAAAAGAGCAGACGGAACAGGATGGAATATTTATAAGAACGGTGGTCGCCTGGATGTTGGAATCGATGCGGTTGAGTGGGCGAAGAAAGTAGAGTCCCTTGGCGCGGGTGAGATTCTTCTGACAAGTATGGACGGTGACGGAACGAAGGCCGGATATGATCTGGAACTGACACGGGCAATTGCAGATAGTGTATCGATTCCTGTAATCGCGTCCGGTGGAGCCGGAACGTTGGAACATTTTAAAGAGGCACTGACAGAGGGCGGTGCAGATGCAGCATTGGCAGCATCTTTATTCCATTATAAAGAGCTGGAAATCAAAGAAGTAAAAGAGTATTTAAGAAACGAAGGAATTTCTGTCAGACTGTAGAGAATGGTTGAAGCAGAAAGAAGAGGGGAATAAAAATGAGTGGTTTGAACGGAGACTGGTATGAGGCATTGAAAGGAGAGTTTTCCAAGCCTTATTATAGGAAATTATTTGAGACGGTAAACGAAGAATACAGGACAAAACTGATCTTTCCACCGGCACAGGATATTTTCAATGCATTTCATCTGACTCCACTGAAGGATGTGAAGGTTGTGATCCTTGGGCAGGATCCTTATCATAATAACGGTCAGGCACATGGATTAAGCTTTTCTGTGCAGAAAGGTGTAGATATTCCACCGTCACTTGTGAATATCTATAAAGAACTCCATGATGATCTCGGCTGCACAATCCCAAATCATGGGTGTCTGACAAAATGGGCCGAGCAGGGTGTATTAATGTTGAACACTGTGCTGACAGTACGAGCACATCAGGCGAACTCTCACAGAGGAATCGGATGGGAAGAATTCACAGATGCAGCGATTCTGGCACTGAACAGTCAGGACAGACCGATTGTCTTTATTCTGTGGGGTGCACCTGCACAGAGGAAGAAGAGAATGCTTACGAATCCAAAGCATCTTATCCTGGAAGCACCTCATCCAAGCCCGCTGGCTGCTTACAGAGGTTTCTTTGGAAGCAAGCCATTCAGTCAGACAAATGCATTTCTGGAGAAGAATGGGATTGAGCCGATTGACTGGCAGATTGAGTAAATCATAGTAGCAAAGTATTAAAAATAGACGTCTGCTGGCCAAAGCAAGGACGTCTATTTTTTATGTGTATAATTCAAAATTAAAACAATCAAACTGGCTGTCGTCAGAATAACCATCAATCAAAGAGAAAAATGTCTATATTTATATTGACAAAACTAAAAACCTAGTGTACTATCTAACTATAGCACTGATACAGCAAATGCAAAAAAGATAAATGGAGGAATCACATGGAATATAATTCAGGAAGTCCAATCTATCTTCAGGTGATCAACGAGCTTAAGAAAAAGATGGTAAAGGGCGAGTTGAAACCGGGTGAGAAGATGCCATCGAACAGGGAGCTTGCAGTTTTGTATAAAGTGAATCAGAACACAGCGGCGAGAATCTACCGGGAGATGGAGATGGCAGGATATTGTTACACGAAGCGTGGAATCGGTACATTTGTGTCGGAGGAGGAGTATATGTTTGACAATGTGAAGAAGGAGATGGCAGAAGAGCTGTTGAAGAATTTTGTACACGAGATGCGTGATCTTGGATTTCAGAAAGGCGAGATTATCGAGCAGATTGCCGATTATGAGGAGGAGTAGAAATGATGTTAGAATATAGAAATATCACAAAGAAATTCGGGAATAAAGAAGCAGTTAAAGAGCTTACTTTGAAGTTGAAAAAGGGCACGATTTATGGTCTTCTCGGAGAAAATGGAAGTGGTAAGACGACACTTATGAAGATGGCAGCGGGACTGACACAGCCAACAGAGGGAGAGATTTTATTTGAGGGACATCCGCTTAGCTATCAGGACAAAGCATCCATCGCATATATGTCAACGGAACCATTTTTCTATAGTTATATGAAGGTAAAAGATGTAGAAGAATATTATGCAGATTTCTTTGAGGATTTTGACAGAGAGCAGTTTAGAAAAACAATTGAACGCCTGGGCTTGAATGAAGAGATGAAAGCATCTGCAATGTCAAGCGGAATGAATGCCAAGCTGAAAGCGGCAGCGACATTGGCGAGAAAAGCAGATCTTCTCTTGTTAGATGAGCCTTTGAACGGTGTGGACTATAAAGCGAGAGAAGAAATCATTGCTTTGATCCTGGAAGAAGCAGATGAGAATCGTACAATGGTGATCTCTACCCATCTGATTGAAGAGGTAGAAAGCTTTATTGAGGATGCGATTTTTATAAAAGATGGACAGCTTGTGGATGTCGTGAATGTTGAGACAGAGAGAATGACAACGGGAAATTCACTTGCAGAGCTTTATCTGCAGAAGATGTAAGGAGGGAGTATCGATGGGAAAATTAATGAAATATGAATGGAAGAAACAGCGGACTTCGAGAATGATTGTTATGGTAGCTTTAGCTGTCTGTGTGCTTACATTTCTTGGAGGTATGCTGGTTGAAAAGGATGCATTGATGGGAATCAGTGCAACGCTTTTATTAGTCGGATCGTTTTTTGCAGTGTTCTATATGGGAATTGAGAGTATTCTGATTCTGAACAGAGATTTGAAAACAAAGCAAAGCTATATGATCTGGATGACTCCGAAATCCGTATGGGAAATTCTTGGAGCAAAATTTGTTGTAGCAATCGCACAGATGTTTTTCGTGTTTGCACTTTATGCGATTGCCGGACTGCTTTGTTTTGTAGGGACGCTCCAGTATGTCGGAGAACTTGGAAATGTATTTGCGATCATAAGAGATAGTTTTATACGAGTGTCAGGCGAAGGGCAGCTGATCGCACAGATTATCTGGAATCTTTTCTGCATTTTTGTCGGATGGACAGAGGTTGTGATGGTTGGATATCTTGCAGTGATTGGTTCTAGAACGATTTTGAGAAACTCAAAATATGCAGGAGGAATCTCAATCGTAGCTTTCTTTGGAATTACATTTATAATAGAAAAGATTTATAATCTGATCAGCAATGTACTTCCGAATGTAGAAGTAGCAGGAAATTCATTCTTTGGTGTCGGATATCTTGTATACTACATTATAATCTGTGTAGCGGTATTTTTACTTAGTGGATGGATGGCAGATAAGAAGCTTAGTGTATAAGAAAAGTCCCTCGATTGTGAGGGACTTTCTTTACGCAAGGAATTACTATAGAAGAATCTTTTTCATATCATCAGGCAGTTCTGCTGTAAATTCCATCGGCTCCTTTGTGATCGGATGAATAAAGGAGAGCTTCCAGGAATGTAATGCCTGGCGGTGGATGTATTCCATATCCGGATTATATAGATAATCACCGACAAGTGGGAATCCTAAATATTGCATATGGACACGGATCTGATGGGTACGGCCGGTCTCTAAGATAAGAGAGACAAGGCTGTGTCCGTTTTTTTCTTCTACAACTTTATAATGTGTGACTGCACGCTCTCCATGCTCGAAGTCTACTTTTCGCTCAATCATGGAACTGCCGGTGCGGGCGAGTGGTGCATCAATCGTGCCGGATGGAGGTGTTACACTGCCACGGACGATCGCGAGATATTCACGCTTGATCTCGTGTCGTGCGCCCATGGAAGATAGGATGCTGGAACTGATCAGGTGTTTGGCGATGACGGTCAGTCCTGAAGTGTCACGGTCTAGGCGGTTCGTGCAGCGGAAGATAAAAGGCTTTCCCTGCTCTGTATAATACCACATTAGTCCATTTGCAAGAGAATTTTCATAATTATTCAGTGACGGGTGGATCGGCATTCCGGCAGGTTTGTTGACAACAAGGATATCTTCATCTTCATATATAATGCTAAGCGGCAGTTCAACAGGAGGAATATTCGGTGAACTTTCATTTTCCTGAATATGTACTGTGAGAAGATCTCCGGTAGCAAGTGGTGAACGCATATACTCCCAGACTCCATTCCTTAAAATGCTTTCCGGCATCTTTTTTAACTGGGTGATGTTCTGGTAAGAGTAGCCCTGGTGGCGCAGGAACTGTTCAATACGCAGGCCGTCCGCTTCTTCTGTTATCTGGTAGTTGATCGTACGATCCATCTTTTTCTATCCTGTTGTGTCTGATAGCATAAAAACAGACACATCCTTTCTGATTTGACTCTTTATGAACTCTTGTATCATACACAAAATCTTTAAAAATTACAATAATCTTGAAATAGTGTTATGTTTCTTGGAATTTTATTATATCTTATTTTGGCACTTTTTATTATAATAACATCATCAAGAAAAACAAAGACAAGTAGTAATCAAAGGAGGATTCTATTATGAAAAAGAAAAAGATTCTTGCACTTGTACTTGCAGCTTCAATGGCAGGCGGAATGCTTGCAGGATGTGGAAGCACATCAGGCGGAGATGAAACAGCAAAAGGAGATAAGTCATCCGGAAAAGTTTATTATCTGAACTTCAAACCGGAGCAGGCTGACCAGTGGGTAGAACTTGCTAAAGAGTACACAGATGAAACTGGTGTTCAGGTTGATGTACAGACAGCTGCATCAGGAACATACGAGTCACAGCTGAAATCAGAGATGGCAAAAGACGAGGCCCCAACATTGTTCCAGGTAAACGGACCGGTTGGACTTGCTACATGGAAAGATTATTGCTATGACCTTTCAGGAAGTGACGTTTACAAAGACGTTGAGTCTGATGACTATGTATTAAAAGATGGTGATGCAGTAGACGGAATCGCTTATGTTATTGAGACTTATGGTCTGATCTATAACAAGGCACTTCTGAACAAATACTTCGAACTGCCGGATGCAAGCATCAAATCCATCGATGAGCTGAATAACTTCCAGGCACTTAAGACAGCTGCAGAAGAGATTCAGGCACATAAAGATGATCTTGGAGTAGAAGGAGCTTTCACTTCAGCAGGAATGGATTCTTCTTCTGACTGGAGATTCAAGACACACCTTGCAAACCTGCCAATCTACTATGAGTACAAGGCAGACGGAATTGATACTACAGATGCTATCAAGGGAACATACCTTGACAACTACAAACAGATCTGGGATCTGTATCTGAACAACTCTACATGTGAGCCATCTATGATCTCTTCTAAGACAGGAGATGACGCAGCAAGCGAATTCTCACTTGGTGAAGCAGTATTCTATCAGAATGGTACATGGGCTTACAATGATATCAAAGATAACGAAGTAGCAGATGAAGATATGGGAATGCTTCCAATCTACATCGGAGTTGACGGAGAAGAGAATCAGGGACTTTGTACAGGATCAGAGAACTACTGGTGTGTAAATAAAAACGCTTCTGAAGAAGATATTCAGGCAACACTTGATTTCATGAAATGGGTAGTTGAGAGTGACGAAGGTCGTGACATGCTGGCAAATGAGATGGGATTCGTAACACCGTTTACAACTTTCTCAGATTACCTTCCGGACAACCCGCTTGTAAAAGCAAATGCCGAGTACACAAAGGCTGGAAAGACACCAGTAAGCTGGAACTTTACAACAATGCCATCTGAGAACTGGAAGAACAATGTGGGTGGAGCTCTTCTGAAATATGCACAGGGCACAGGCACATGGGATGATGTGAAGACAGCATTTGTTGATGGCTGGGCAGAAGAATACGCAGCAGCAAATGAATAAAAAAGACTTTTCACAGGACCGGCAGATAAAAAGGCTGTGAAATAGTGAAAATATCATGCAGCCTGCCAACGAGAATACCGGGGGCAGGCTGAAATTATGTGATTAGAAATGTAAAAAGCAAAGGTGCAGACAGGCTTTTTTATAGAAAGAGAGACAGGAGGAGAGGAACATGCAAAAAGCAATAAAAAGATATTTTCCGGTATTTGTATTGCCGACGCTGATTGCATTTACGATAGGTTTCCTTGCACCATTCGTGTTAGGTGTATATCTTTCGTTCTGCAAATTCACAACGGTAACAGACGCCAGATTTATTGGACTTGGCAACTATGCAAAGATACTGGGAGATGGGGATTTTCTTCACTCTCTCTGGTTTACTGCATTATTTACAATTGTAACAGTATTACTGATCAACATTTTTGCATTTGCGGTAGCAATGCTTTTGACAAAGAAGATTAAAGGAACGAATATTTTCCGTACTGTATTCTTTATGCCAAACCTGATCGGCGGTATCGTACTTGGATATGTATGGCAGCTGTTATTAAACGGTATTCTGGCACATTTCCAGAAAACACTTACATATTCTTCAAAATACGGCTTCTGGGGATTAGTTATCCTGATGCTCTGGCAGCAGGTTGGATACATGATGATCATCTATATCTCAGGCATCCAGAATATTCCTGGAGAACTGATCGAGGCAGCACAGATTGATGGAGCGAATAAAGTACAGCTTTTAAGATATGTTACAATTCCGATGGTTATGCCATCCATCACAATCTGTACTTTCCTGACACTCACAAACGGATTTAAACTTTTCGACCAGAACCTTGCATTGACAAACGGTGGACCGGACAAGATGTCAGAAATGCTTGCCCTGAACATCTATAATACATTCTATGGAAGAACCGGTTGGGAAGGCGTAGGACAGGCAAAAGCAGTTGTCTTCTTCATTATTGTAGGTGTGATTGCATTGATCCAGAATAAAATGACAACATCAAAGGAGGTGCAGCAGTAATGAACAAAAAAGTAAAACATGGTACATTATTAACAATCATTTTTTCAGTGCTCAGTCTGCTGTATGTGTATCCGATCATACTGGTATTTATCAACTCCTTTAAGAAAAAAGCCTATATCAGTAAAGCACCGTTCGAGATACCGACCGGAAAGATGTATGTCGGATTAGAGAACTATATCCGTGGTATTAAACAGACAGGATTGATTCAGGCATTTGGATGGAGTTTGTTTATCACAATTTTATCTGTAGCAGTAATCATCTTATGTTGCTCCATGTGTGCATGGTATATCTGCCGCGTGAAGACAAAATTTACGAAGATCCTTTATATGCTTTGCCTGTTTGCAATGATCGTACCATTCCAGATGGAAATGTTTACATTATCTAAGATTGCAAATATGCTTCATATGGGAAATCCATGGGGACTGATTGTGATCTATCTTGGATTTGGTGCAGGACTTTCCGTCTTTATGTTCACCGGATTCATGAAATCCATTCCACTGGAGATTGAAGAAGCTGCGATGATCGATGGATGCACACCAATCCAGACATTCTTCAAAGTTGTACTTCCGATTGCAAAGCCGACTTGTGTAACAGTTACAATTCTTCAGGCAATGTGGATCTGGAACGACTATCTGCTTCCATCACTTGTATTGGATCAGAGAAAATATAAGACAGTGCCGATGGCAGTCCAGTATCTGAAAGGTGGATATGGTTCCGTAGATATGGGAGCAATGATGGGAACTCTTGTTCTTGCAATTGTGCCGATCATTATCTTCTACCTGTTCTGTCAGAGATATATTATCGAAGGTGTTGTGGCAGGAGCAGTTAAAGGATAGTGTGGACATTGTCTGAAAGATGACTTAAAATAGAACTATGAAAATTATAAAAAGACAGCAGAGAGTGAGAAATTACTCTCTGCTGTTTTCGGACGTTAAAAAGGAAATAGTAATAAGTTTGAAAAAACATTGAAACTGCAAAGTCAGCGTGTGGGAGGCGCGGGGGAATGATTACAATATTAATCGTAGATGATGAAAAACTGGAGAGAAGGGGAATCCGTTTTCTGTTAAAGAGGGAGGAAGGAGAATTCCAGATTCTGGAAGCGGCGAATGGAAAGGATGCACTTGGCGTATTAGCATCTAATCATGTAGATATTTTGTTTTCAGATGTGAAGATGCCTTACATGAATGGTCTGGAACTGACGAAAGCTGTAAGAGAAGATCATCAGGAGATGGAAATCGTGATTTTCAGCGGATATAATGATTTCTCTTATGCGAGAGAGGCATTGCGTTATGGTGTCGTAGATTATGTCCTAAAGCCTGTTGATCCAAATGAATTTCATAAGACTTTTCAAAGAGTGATGGAGAATATATCTTCCAAGATAGAGAAGAGGGAGCAGCAGAACAGAAAAGAAGATTATTTGAAGAAATATTTCTTTTTAAGATATTTGTATGCGGGAAAAGAAGAGGATTTTGTTCAATTTAAAAAATTAACTGATGAAATGGAAGATGGTCTTTCTCAGTTCACGCGAATGGTTCTTGTCAGTGCATCAAACGGATTCTTTGAGACGGAGGAAGAACATTTCCTGATGAGCCTGAAGAAAGAGATACAAAGAGAGTTTTATTATGTGAATCTGAATTCGAATGAATCTATCTTTTTGTTCACGGAAAAGTATGCGGATTATCATGGAATCGTAGAGAAAATGTATCGGTTCTTTGCACACCAGTTTGACACAGAATGTTATTTTGCAGTCAGTGAGAAAATGGAAGATGGAAAAAATCTGGCAGAGGAATTTAAAGTGCTGGAAGGAATGTTGGAAGAGCAGTTCTATCAGCCACATCAGCATTTATTTTTCTGTGGAGAGAAGCAGGAAGAGAAGAAAGCAGATCCGGCGGAAGATTCTGAGATTATGGAACAGATCACAAAGGATATTCAATATAAAGACTTGCCACATCTTCGTCAGGATTTTCAGAGACTGGAAGATAAATACCGTGCGAATAAGCAATTTTCGGATATGTATGTAAAGTTTGTATTTTCCGGAATTTTAAAAGAACTGCTTGATCAGATGGATGGAATGGATGAAAAAATGCTTTCAAAGAAAGTGGATCGATTATATCGCTGCAGAAAGTTGAATGATGTGATTGTTACAGTGGAGGAAGCACTTCAAGAATATGAACAATATATACAGGAACAGGAAGAAGGATTCCGTTCGGAAGTAACAACAGTAAAAGGATACATTTATCATCATTATAAGGAAAAGAATCTTGGAGCAGAGACACTTTCCGCAATGGTTTTCCTGTCACCGGGATATTTAAGTGCTGTGTTTAAAGAAGAAACCGGAATGACACTGAACCGCTTTATCCGTGAAGTGCGAATGAATAAGGCGAAAGAACTTCTTGAGACAACGAATATGAAAATCTCCCAAATTGCGAAAGAAGTAGGATTTTCCAATAACTCATACTTCTGCAGAAGTTTCAGGGAGTTTTTCGGAGATACACCGGAAGCTTGCAGGAAAGGAATAGAGGCGGATGAAAAAACAAATACGGAAACTGCTCCATCGATTTGAAAATCTGAAATTTCGTAAAAAACTGTCAGTTTTGATGCTGATCGTAGGATTAGTGCCGGTAGGGTTCCTTGCCTTTTCTATGCAGTATGGAATGATGAATCAGCTGCGAGAGAAGGAACAATCTAATTTGGAAAAAATATTGGAGCAGTCAGTGAACTCAATTGAGAATCAGTCGCAGATTTATGAAAATCTGGTTGATTATTTATCCTATTCACAAAGTCTCAGGAACATTTTCGATACGGAAATGGAATCAGATTATGAGAAATATTTGAAATATGTGAAAGTAGCAGATCCGTTGCTTCAGATGCCGACCATCTATCACAAAGAGATTCGGAGTATTACGCTGTATTCTGACAATATAGAAGTGCCACATGGAGATACACTTCTTCCAATGTCAGAAGCGGAGAATCAACAGTGGTATTCCAGGCTGAATGAAGGAACGCTGATGCAGTGGAGCATTACTCGTGGGGGGAATAAATCAATCATTGCCAGTCGAAAATTCTACGATAATGATACGATCAAAGCAGTATTGGAGATGCGCCTGGATTATGAAAAAGTTCTTGGTCCATTCATGAGTCAGATTACAGACAATACTGGTGGCATGATTCTGGATGAAAACGGAACTGTTGTTTATGCAGATTGTTCTATGGATAAAAAATACCGTCCAAAGAATATTGAGAATCTTAAGGATGTCAGTGATAAGTATTATATTTCACAGAGAACAATGAAAGATACCGGATGGAATTTCTATATCTATCGTCCAAAGGCGGTAAGTGAAAATGCAATCCATAAGCTTCTGCTTAAAAATATTCCATTAATTATAATCAGTGTTCTTCTTTTGAGCCTTTTAGGGTATGTTTTCTCCATCCGTATGGTGTCACAGCTGGAGTTATTGACAGAGAATATGAACCAGATCAATATGGGACTTCGCAAGGTTACGGTGCAGAGTAAGTCCAAAGATGAGGTTGGTGTGCTGATTCGGTCGTTCCGGCGCATGATGGATCAGATGAACCATTTGATCTCAGAAGTATATGAGAGTAAGATCCAGCTTCAGAATAGTGAGATGAGAGCACTGCAGGCACAGATCAATCCACATTTTCTTTACAATTCACTTTCTATTATCAACTGGAAAGCGATTGAAGCGGGGGAGGATGAAATCAGTCATGTAACATTGGCACTGTCTACTTATTATCGGACAAGCCTGAATCGTGGTGAAACAATGACTACGGTGGCAAAAGAAATTGATAATATCCGTGCATACCTCAAGATCCAGCTTGTTATGCATGATAATGAGTTTCGCGTGGTTGAACAAATCTCAGACGGACTTAATGATTATATGATACCGAAGTTGATTCTGCAGCCTCTTGCAGAAAATGCGATCGATCACGGAATTGATGTGTCAGATAATGAGGATCCAACGTTGTGGCTGACGATTCGTGAAGAAGATGCGCATATCTTCTTTGAAATCAGGGACAACGGAGCAGGAATGACGCAGGAAAAGGCAGATCAGATCCTGACCTATCAGTCGTCCGGTTATGGCGTGCGAAATGTCTGTGACAGAATCCATGTTCTTTACGGAGAGAAAGGTGAGATGAAGATAGAAAGCACTCCTGGAAAAGGAACGCGTGTCTTTATCCGGATTCCGAAGAAGACGGAGGCAAAGGTGCTATGAAAAACGATAGGAAAAAGCGAATTCTTTCAGCCCAGCTTGTATTAATTTTATTGATGATACTTTGGTGCGGAACTTGTTTTGAATCAAAAGAAAGTCAAAGACAGATGGAACAGTCAGATGCATCTCAAAGTGAGTCTGGTGCAGGCGAAGCAGCTGAAGGGAAAAGAAAACTGCTGTATGAAGCAATGCATACGCCGCTTGGAAAATATCCTGAGACAGTCACGTATACACTTGGCAAGATTGCAGGAGCAAATAATTCGAATCTCCCGGTGGGAAATACGTACGAAAACAATGCGTATACGAGATATCTGAAGAAAGTGCTTAATATTAAAAATGCAGATGTCTTTGAATTGCAGGATGGCAATACGTATGAAGAGGCAGTCAATGTAGCGATTGAAGATCGAGATATTCCGGATGTGCTTGTCGTGAAAGGAAGAGATAACCTGCTCCGCCTGATTGAAGCAGGTATGATTGAAGACCTCACAGAAACTTATGAAGAGTGTACGACAGATACAATCAAAGAAATGTATGACAGTTATGGAGATTCTCTCTTACAATCTGCAACAGTTGATGGAAAGCTGTATGCATTTCCGAATACGGTAATCGATGACGGAACTCCACTTCTATGGCTGAGGCAGGATTGGATTGAGAAGTTGGGATTGAAGGAACCGGAAACGGTAGAAGAAGCGTTGGAGATAGTGCGTGCATTTGTAGAACAAGATGCAGCAGGAGACGGTCAGACGATAGGTCTTGCCTGTAGTACAGATGTGATTGCCGGGGCGGACCAAACTTATGGAGTGGATTCAGCGTTTATACATGCAGGTGCAATGCCATGTCACTGGATTCTGGATGAAAGTGGAGATGTAGTTTACGGGTCAGTAACGCAGGAAACAAAAGAAGCACTTTCAAAGCTTCGTAATCTATATGAGGATGGGATACTCGACCAGAGATTCTTGTTGAGAAAGACGGAAAACATAGATAATCTGTTAAAAACCGGACATTGCGGAGCAATCTACGGACGTTGGTGGGCTCCGAATAATCCGCTTAGTGCGGCATATAGTGTCGATTCAAATGCAGAGTGGAAACCGTATCTTTTAGACAAAGAACAAGTGAACGAGACACAGAAGATATCAGTTTTTGAATCGTATGACCAGTGGATGTATGTGGTGGTACGCAAAGGATATGAACATCCGGAAATTGTAGCAAAGTATGTGAGTGCTATTTTTGATCAGTCCAGATATGCAAATGATGCTTCAGCAAGAGAGGTGAATGACTATTTTTCCATTAATGTAGATCCGACGGCCCGTCCGCTGAATATTAATGTGGATTATGAGGATGCACTTTATCGGACAACGGAACATATTCAGGCAGCGTTGGACAAAACGCTTGATGTGTCGGAATTGAGTGGACTAGAAAAATCTTATTATGATACATGTAAATCATTTTTGAATGGACAGTTGACAACGGCAAATGGCTGGGCAGCTTATGCATCAAGAATTGAGGCAGTGGGGGAACTGCAGAAAGCGGGAATACGAAGTGCACAGACACTGCCTTTGGAAAACGTAAATGCCGAAATCCCGCAGGAATTACAGGAACTGGAGAATGAAGCGTTTCTTCAGATTATCAGTGGGGAGAAACCAGTGGATTACTTTGATACTTTTGTGGTAGAATGGTATGCGAACGGCGGAAAAGAGCTGACCGAACAGGTACAGAATGCCTATGAAAGTGGAAAGGACTAAAAAGAATGGATATTAATCAGAGACTGACAGAAGAACTGGATGTAAAACGCTGGCAGATCGATGCGGCAGTACAGCTGATCGATGAAGGCAATACGATTCCATTTATTTCAAGATATAGAAAAGAAGCAACCGGAGAACTGAATGACGAACAGTTGAGAAAGCTGTATGAACGTCTGGTATATTTAAGAAATCTGGAAGAGAAGAAAGAGCAGGTAATCTCAAGTATCGAGGAGCAGGGAAAACTGACAGAAGAATTAAAGAAACAGATTCTGGCAGCGGAAACACTTGTGGCAGTAGAAGACCTGTATCGTCCGTATCGTCCGAAACGACGTACCCGTGCGACAATCGCGAAGGAAAAGGGACTTGAGCCATTGGCTGCACTGATCACATTGCAGAAGACAAAAGAGCCGCTTGAGAAGGCAGCGGAAGCGTATATTTCCGAAGAAAAAGGTGTGGAAAGTGCAAAGGATGCAATCAGCGGAGCATGTGATATTATTGCAGAAAGCATTTCAGATGAGGCAGCTTACAGAACCTGGATCCGAGAGACGACAATGAGAAAAGGAAAGGTTACTTCTCAGGCGAAGGATCCGGAGGCAGAGTCTGTTTACGAGATGTATTATGAGTTTGAAGAAGCAGTTGCGAAGCTTGCGGGACATCGAATTCTTGCATTGAACCGTGGTGAGAAAGAGAAATTCCTGACAGTGAAGGTGGAAGCACCGGAAGAAGATATTTTAAGATATCTTGAGAGAAAGGTGATCCGTACAGAGAATCCTTATACAACACCGGTATTGAAAGAGACAATTGCAGACAGTTACAACCGTCTGATCGGACCGGCTATTGAGCGTGAGGTCAGAAACGAACTGACAGAGAAGGCAGAAGACGGGGCAATCGAAGTGTTTGGAAAGAACCTTCATCAGCTCCTGATGCAGCCGCCGATTGCAGGCAAGGTTGTGCTTGGCTGGGATCCGGCTTTCCGTACGGGATGTAAGCTGGCAGTTGTTGATGAGACAGGAAAGGTAATTGGAACAACCGTTATTTATCCGACTGCACCGACAACAGAGAAGAAGATCCAGGCAAGTAAAGATCTGCTTAAGAAGATTATTCCGAAGTATCACGTTTCTCTGATCTCTCTTGGAAATGGTACTGCTTCCCGTGAATCAGAACAGTTTATCGTAGAGCTTCTGAAAGAGATTCCGGAGAAGGTACAGTATGTGATCGTTAATGAGGCGGGAGCATCTGTCTATTCTGCAAGTAAGCTGGCAACAGAGGAATTCCCGAAATTTGATGTGGGACAGAGAAGCGCGGCATCAATCGCACGCCGTCTGCAGGATCCGCTTGCAGAGCTTGTAAAGATTGACCCGAAATCAATTGGTGTCGGCCAGTATCAGCATGATATGAACCAGAAGAAGCTTGGGGAGTCTTTAAACGGAGTTGTAGAGGATTGCGTAAATAAAGTTGGAGTAGATTTAAATACTGCTTCTGCACCGTTACTTTCTTACATCTCAGGAATCAGCAGTGCAATCGCAAAAAATATTGTGGCGTACAGAGAAGAAAACGGTCGATTTACAGACAGAAAAGAATTGCTTAAAGTACCGAAACTCGGACCGAAAGCGTTCGAGCAGTGCGCAGGTTTTATGCGTATTTCCGAAGGAAAAAATCCTCTGGATGCAACAGGTGTCCATCCGGAATCTTATGCTGCAGCAGAAAAGCTGTTGAAGAAGCAAGGGTACGAAGCAGATGCTATCACAGCACATCAGCTGACAGGACTTGGTCTTACAATCGGAGATTATAAGAAGCTTGCAGAAGAGCTTGGAATCGGTGAGATTACGCTTCGTGATATTGTCAAGGAGCTTGAGAAACCGGCGCGTGATCCGCGTGATGAGATGCCAAAGCCAATCCTTCGCACAGATGTTCTTGAGATGAAAGATCTGAAGGAAGGTATGGTGTTGAAAGGAACTGTAAGAAATGTAATCGACTTTGGAGTATTTGTGGACATTGGAGTTCACCAGGATGGACTTGTACACATTTCTCAGATCACAGACAAATATATCAAACATCCGCTGGAAGCAGTCAGTGTTGGAGATGTTGTGGATGTGAAGGTGATGAGTGTGGATCTGAAGAAGAAGAGGATCCAGCTGACGATGAGAGGAATTTAAGGTTAAGTAGCTTGGGTTTGATTAAGATGCGTGAGGAAGTTTCTTTATTGCATCGGACACTGGCCCGCTACCTAACTTACATTATTCAAACCGAAAGTATTTGCTTCGAGGTGACGGATTCAAGGAAAATATTGAAGTCGAGGACAAAAGTAAAAAACACCCAGAACAGAAACAAATAGAGTATCTGTTTGGGCGTTTTTTTAATTCAATTATCTGATTTTCTGTGTTGCTCCGTAAAGTTTTGGACCTACGATTGCAGCGATGATGATTTTGGCTGCATCTCCAGGAAGATATGGAATAACACCCATCATAAGTCCTTCTTTGAAGGAGAGGCTTAACAGTTTGGCAAGCCAGACTGTTCCGAATGTATAACATACAGCCATTCCGATGATCATTCCAATGATTGTAGGAACGAGCTTACGATCAAAGTGATCAAGTGCAAATCCCATGATCAGTGCAAGGAAGATGAATCCGATCAGATATCCTCCGGTTGGTCCTGCGAGAACCTGGAAGCCTCCGCGGAAAGAGGAGAAGACCGGGACACCAACTGCTCCGAGCAGGAGGTAGATGATAAAGCTGATTGTTCCGTTTTTCATTCCGAGAACGAAGATTGCAAGGAAGATTGCAAAGTTTGTAAGGGAGATTGGAACCGGGCTGAATGGCAGAGGGATGGAAAGTGGTCCAAGGACGCAGGTGACTGCAGTCATCAGGGCAATGAGCACCATCTGTTTTGTTTTTATTTTCTGGTTGTCTACGGCAACTGCGCCGGAAGTTTCATTCTGTGACATTTCAATTTACTCCTTTAGATCTTAATACTTATCGCTGTTTTAAGCGAGCTTTAACATTGCTGTTTGAAATATAACAACGATTGAGCTCTTCATTAGTATAATTCATGAAAAGCTGATTGTCAACCATAAAATACAAAAAGGTTAACAATTAAAAATCTGTGAAGATCTTATTAATTTTGCAGACATGTGATAGGCAAAGTGGAAAGAATAAGGTAGAATAGATAAAGTCAGGAAAATTGCCAGAAGAGAAAGGGATTGCATGTTTGGATATGTAACGGTCTGTGAACCGGAATTAAAAGTAAAAGATCTGAAGAAATACAGGGCATATTATTGTGGACTTTGCCGTACATTGAAAGAAGATTATGGATTTATGGGGCAGATGACATTGACGTATGACATGACATTTGCAGTTATTCTGTTATCTTCTTTATATGAGACGATTACGAAACATGAGGAACACCGCTGTAAGGTGCATCCGGTGAAGCGGCAGCATATGTTGCGAAATGAGATTACATCTTATGCGGCGGCGATGAATGTACTGCTGGCTTATTATCATATGGAAGATGACTGGCAGGATGATCGTAAAGTGTCAAGTCTGATGACGAAGAGCCTGATTCAGGGAAAAGCGAAGAAAATCATAGAGAAATATCCGCGGCAGAGTGAGATCATCCGGAAATCTCTGAAAGAACTTGGAGAATGTGAAAATGAGAACAGCATGGATATTGACCGGGCTGCTGGATGTTTTGGCAGATTAATGGCGGAACTTTTTGTTTGGAAGGAGGATATCTGGGAGAAGACGCTCAGAAAGATGGGGTTCTATCTCGGAAAATTCATTTATCTGATGGACGCTTACGAGGATCTGCCGGAAGATAGAAAGAAGAATCGCTATAATCCATTGAAAGAACTGGCAAAGCGGCCGGACTATGAGGCGCAGATGGAGCAGATTCTTCGGATGATGATTGCGGAGAGTACGGTTCGTTTTGAACAATTACCATGTCTGGTTGACGTAGACATTTTGAGAAATATACTGTATGATGGAGTTTGGAATCATTATAATAAGATTCAGATGAAGAAAAGAGAGGACAACAAAGATGAACAAAAATCCATATGATGTGCTTGGGGTATCACCAAACGCATCGGATGATGAAATAAAGAGAGTGTATCGGGATCTGACAAGAAAATATCACCCGGATGCAAATGTGAACAATCCGTTAGCAGATCTTGCAGAAGAGAAGTTTAAGGAAGTACAGGAAGCGTATGATATTATCATGAGAGAACGTGCGAACGGAGGAAATTCGTATGGGAATAATTATGGATATGGTTCTTCTGAAAGTTATTCTTATGGAAATCAGAACAGCTCTTATGGCTATGGAACGATGGATCCTAAACTGCAGGCAGCTGCGAATTATATTAACAGCAGACGTTACAGAGAGGCGATCAATACACTGGATCAGGTTCAGCAGAGAAGTGCAATGTGGTATTATCTGAGTGGCTGTGCGAATGCAGGAATCGGAAATCAGATTCTGGCGAGGGATCACGCGGCACAGGCGGTAAATATGGAACCAAATAACATGCAGTTTCGTCAGCTGTTGAATCAGCTCGACTTTAACAGCAGAAGATATCAGAATAGTCCGTATGGTGGAGGCTATGCACCGGGAGGACAGAATTCCTGTGGTACAGGAAATATGTGCTGCGACTTATGGCTTGCGGACACATTGTGTGAATGTATGGGAGGCGATCTCTGCTCATGCATGTAAAAGCAAAACAAATAGCATTCGGCGGCCTTCTGCTTGCAGTGACTGTCGTATGCATGGCACTTGGAAGCGTGATCGAGACGAATACATTGTTTTTGCTGGCAGCAGCGGCATTTTTTGTAGGGATTGTTATCCGCGAGTTCGGCCTTCGTACAGGGGCGGCCTTTTATCTGGCAGCAGCGTTATTAGGACTTCTTGTCACGCCAAATAAGTTTTATGTGATTACATTTGCTGCGATGGGATTCTATATTCTTGGAATTGAATCGGTCTGGATGTTTCTTGCGAAAAGACCACAGATGGGACATAGGATGGGAATTTATTGGTTTGCAAAATATGTGATCTTTAACTTGGTTTATCTCCCGTGTCTTTTTGGATTCCGTTCGATGCTGTTTCAGAAAGTAGTATCAGATCAGTTGCTTTTGGCAGCTGTAATGGTTGGGCAGATAGCGATATTGGTTTACGATAAAGCTTATCAGTATGTACAGGGAACCCTATGGGAAAAATGGAGAAAACGTATTCTATAAAGAATGTATGAGAAAATCTTGTCGAGATGACAGGATTTTCTTTAAATAAAAGGAAATGAGCCACATCTCTGTGACTCAAGGGGGAAAAAGTTTATGAAAAAGTGTTCTTTTTAAGAACAATTATAGTATAGAGGTATTTTGTGAAAAAAGTGTGATGAACTTTTGAACCTAAAATGAACATTATTGAAAAATTTTATTAAGAACTCTATAAACCTAGTAGGATAAAAGGAATATTAACATATTAGTCGAAAGTGCTGTGGGTGATATCGATTTCAACACAAAAATGATATTAAATATCAATAAAAGGGGTTGCATTTTTATTGAGAGCGCGCTATAGTAGTAAGAGTAAAAGGAATTTAATCTTCGGGGTAGGGTGCAAGTCCCAACCGGCGGTATAGTCCGCGACCCGCATATGATGCGGCTGAACTGGTGACTCGTCTGTGATGGCATTACAGAATGGGAATTCCGGTACCGACAGTAAAGTCTGGATGAGAGAAGAAGTTCATGCCCGCAGGAACAGAAAGAGAGATATTCGAATAGGATATCTGATTGCCTGAGAACCTTGCGAGAATGCCATTAAGAGCAGAAAACATGAATCCCGGAAGGTAATAAACCTTCCGGGTTTTTTCTTGTGAAGATTACCTTTTTCAAAAAGAAAAAATGCTGTTTAGGATAAAGACAGCGGATAGAAAAAGGAGAGTAACACTATGAGTACAGAGACAAAGACACTAACAAACGCAGACGCGAAGATTCAGCCGAAGCTGGGGGTAAAGGCATTAGTTCAGATCGGAATGCTTTCAGCAATCGCAGTAGTTTTGATGATGTTTGATATTCCGCTTCCGTTTGCACCGACATTTTATAAGATTGATTTAAGTGAGGTTCCGGTTCTGGTAGGATGCTTTGCAATGGGACCAATGGCAGGAGTTCTTGTAGAACTTGTTAAAATCTTACTGAATCTTGTTTTAACAGGAACACAAACAGCAGGTGTTGGAGAGATTGCAAACTTTATTATCGGATGTTCATTCTGTGTACCGGCAGGCCTCATTTACAGAAGAAACAGAACAAGAAAGAGTGCATTGATCGGAATGGTAACAGGAACAGTTCTGATGATCGTGATTGGATGCTTCGTCAACGCATTTGTATTGCTTCCAACTTATGCAGCTGCATTCGGAATGCCGATTGACGCACTGGTTGGTATGGGAACAGCAGTTAACTCACATATCACAAGCCTTTCTACATTTGTTATGTTTGCGGTAGCACCGTTTAACCTTGTGAAGGGAATTGTTGTTTCACTGATTGTATTTTTAATCTACAAGAAGATCAGCCCAATCTTCAGAATTAGATAATAGACGAAGAAAAGAGTCTGAGATAAAAGAATATAAGTGAAAGAATATAAGTTGCCCCGGGACAGATTATTTTCAAAGTCTGTTCCGGGGCATTCTTTGTTGGCGGCATATCCGAAAACTGCAAAAAGTCGAATATGCAGTTTATTTCCGTATCTTCATCGCACGAAGTGCGGCACCGATCGCACCGGCGTAGCGGGCATCTGGGCTGGAGATCACTTCTTTTCCAATCTTTTTTGATAAAGCTTCGCGGATATATTCACATTCACATAGACCGCCGGTCAGGCAAAATGTGGACATCTCACCATTCATCCGGCTGACTTGGGCGGCAACCTTACGAATGGTGGAATCTACTACTGCATAAGCAATATTTTCTTTCGGTTCACCTTTGCCAATCAGTCCGATAACTTCGGATTCTGCGAATACAGTACACATGGAGCTGATCGTTGTGTCAGAACCCAGGCGTGCCAGATCAAACATTTCATTCGGACGAAGGGAGAGGGTGTTGGCCATCACTTCAAGAAAACGTCCGGTTCCGGCGGCGCATTTATCGTTCATGATAAAATCCTTTACGAAGCCCTGTTCAATCTGAATGATCTTCGTATCCTGGCCACCGATGTCGATTACGGTCAGGTCCGGCTGTTGAAATAAATGTACAGCACCAAGTGCATGGCAGGTGATCTCTGTAACAGCCTTATCAGCATAAGGAACAGAGATGCGTCCGTAACCGGTTGCCACACAGCAGGAAGAGTCATCAGAAAGACTGATTCCGGCAAGCTTAAGTTTCTGATGGATTTCCTCGGCTGTATCTACGCTGCTCCATCCGGTTGGCTGAACGAATTCCTGGATAATTTCTTCCTTTTCGTTCAAAACAACGGTTTTCGCACAGGTTGAACCGATGTCAATTCCAATATAGTTCATAATAAAAACTCCTCGTATAAAAACAGTCGGCTCTCGCATGAGAACAGCCGACTGTTCAGAGCCAACCTCCAAAATGCTACGCATTTCGTCGGTGTGGCGTATCCGCCAAATAAAATTTCAAAAACATTCTTAAAAATGCAAGCATTTTATAGCTGTTTTTTGAAATTTTGCTTGGCTCTGAACAGTTACCAGATTATAACATTTCGATAAAGGCTGCAATACGTGTATTCAGCTGTCCGACATCGGTCTGGGAATAATCTGTCTCAACGTTCATGTATGGAATTCCTTTTTCCTCGTTTACAAAGCGGCGGATGGAAAGAGTCTCTACGTTATAAGTGTGACATGCCTGAAGCGTCATCTCAAGTACTCCATCTACTTTGTACTCGTCGATCAGTCTTCCGAGAAGCTCCAGACGATTCGGGTTCGGAGTCATAACAGAACATCCGATAGAGAGGTAACGCTCTGCGATTGCCTGATAAATGTCTTCAGCATCTTCGTCAATCAGACGATCGATGGACTTTGCCCCGGAGCAGTTTTCAAATGTAACAACGATTCCGCCGTTATTCTCAACAGCATCGATGATCTTTTCTGTTGCACCGCCGATCGGACATCCGGTGATCAGGATTCTAGGTTTCTTATCTTCACGTTTTCCTTCCGCATATTCTTTCTCAATCTTCGCTGTCAGTGCGTCAACTTCCTCAGAAATCAGTGTACGGTCGAGCTTAAAACCACTTCCGTACAGAACGCGGAAAAGATCATGACCTTTGATCGGTGCAGGATCATGTCTCATAACTCCGTAAAGATTCTTTAAGGATGTGCGGACTTCATTTTCAAGTTTAACTGCCTCGCGAACCTGCTCCTCAGTGATCGTCACCTCGAATTTTTCTTCAAGATATTCTTTGAAGCGGAGAATCTCAGCTTTCCAAAGGTTAAGTACTTCAGCTTTTTGGGATTGTGGCAGTTCCATGATGAAGACCTCTTTGAATTCGCCCATGTATTCGTACATTTTCTTCTTACCGTCACATGTTGTCTCACCGACAACAACGTCTGAGAAGTAGAAGAAAGGACATTTGTCTGTCTTTGCAAATCCATAACTGGATTTGATCAGTGGGCATAAGTTACGTGGCAGATCCTTTTCTGCTGCTGGGATCGTCTCATCAGATGTAGAGCAGAGACTGACTGTTGCAGCGCCCATTGCCATGGCGATCTCCTTTGGAAAATAAGTACAGTAGGATCCAATCACAGGGATTCCTTTGTCCTTTAACTGTTTTACAGCGAGAAATGATTTCTGACGCTGCTCTGCAAATTCTTCAAATACTTCCGGTAAATCTTTAATAATTTCCATAATCGTTCTCCTTATTGTTGGGTTTGTGGATGGCTGTTGGAGATAGATTGTTTTACTAAGCGCATACTTTTTGAAAAATAAACGATGGGAACAATCCACTCATAACCATAGTCTTTATAAATAAATTTTATCGTTTTTATATAGGTTTTTCCAATAGATAATGTATATATGAAGATTATATTTATAGAAAAAAACTATAAATATAAAAAGTCATTGAAAGAGTTAATGGCCAGTGTCTATTGAGATAGGGAGATTTATACAAAAATCCTCCTCTTGATTTATCTATTAATCACAAAATAAATCTCAAACTACTTAATTAACTTAAATTAAGTTGACATAAAGACTAATAAATGATAGATTTAAGCCAAAAGAAATTAATTCAAGCTAAAATAAGGAAAAGTGGAGGTAAAGAGATGAATTACAGAGAGGAATATAAGAACTGGTGTACAGATGCTTATTTTGATGAGGATACAAAAGCAGAACTGAAAGCACTGGAAGGAAATGAAGCAGAGATTGAGGATCGTTTCTATAAGAAATTAGAGTTTGGAACAGGCGGGCTTCGAGGTGTGATCGGAGCAGGAACAAATCGCATGAATATCTACACAGTGCGTCAGGCAACACAGGGACTGGCAAATTATATTCTCTCACAGAACGGACAGGAAAAAGGTGTGGCAATCGCTCACGATTCCAGAATCATGTCACCGGAATTTGCAAGAGAAGCAGCACTGTGTCTGAATGCAAATGGAATCAAGACCTATCTTTTTGAGAGTCTCAGACCGACACCGGAACTTTCTTTTGCTGTAAGAGAGCTTGGATGCATTGCAGGAATTGTAATTACAGCAAGTCATAATCCAAGAGAGTACAACGGATATAAGGTTTACTGGGAGGATGGTGCGCAGATCACACCTCCTCATGATAAGAACATTCTTGCGGAGGTTGCGAAAGTAACAGCATACGAACAGGTAAAAACAATGGAAGAAGATTCTGCAAGAGTAGCGGGACTGTTCCAGATCATTGGTACAGATTTTGACGCAAAATATAATGAACAGCTGAAGAAACAGAGTATCCATCCGGAAATTATCAAAGAAGCAGCAAAAGATATGAAAATTGTTTATACTCCACTTCATGGAACAGGAAATATTCCGGTACGTACCGTGCTTCGTGAACTTGGATTTGAGAAGGTTTATGTTGTAGAAGAGCAGAAGAAACCGGACGGCACTTTCCCTACAGTTGCCTATCCGAACCCGGAGGATGAGAAAGCATGGACGCTTGCACTTGAGCTTGCGAAGAAAGTAGACGCAGATATTATTCTGGCTACAGATCCGGATGCGGACCGTCTTGGGGTCTACGCAAAAGATACAAAGACAGGAGAATATGTAAGCTTTACAGGAAATATGTCCGGAATGCTGATCGCAGAATACATTTTAAGAGAGCGTACAAAGAACGGAACAATGCCAGAGAATCCGGCACTTGTTGAGACAATCGTAACAACAGATATGGCAAAGGCAATTGCAGCTGATTATAATACTGCATTGATTGAAGTACTGACAGGATTCAAATATATTGGAGAGCAGATCAAATTCTTCGAGCAGTCAGGAGCGCATAATTATGTGTTTGGACTGGAAGAGAGCTATGGCTGCCTGGCAGGTACATATGCGAGAGATAAGGATGCCTGTGTAGCGGTTATGATGCTTTGCGAGGTTGCTTCTTACTATAAAACTCAGGGAAAAACACTCTGGGATGCAATGGTTGATATGTATGAGAAATATGGTTACTATAAAGAAGGACTCGCAACAGTGACACTCAAAGGAATTGACGGAGCACAACAGATTCAGGAGATGATGACACAGTTCCGCGAGAATCCGCCGAAAGAGCTGGCAGGACACCAGGTACTTGCAGTGCGTGATTACAAAGTTGATACAAGAAAAGATATGGCAACAGGAGAAGTGACTAAGACAGGACTTCCGGCATCGAATGTATTATATTATGAACTATCAGAAAATGCATGGTGCTGTGTGCGCCCATCCGGAACAGAGCCGAAGATCAAATTCTATTTCGGAGTAAAAGGAAATTCACTGGAAGATGCGGCAGAGAAACTGAAAGCACTTGAGGAGGCTATGACGGCAGGGAGGGCATAAAATGTCTGTTACATATAATGAAAACAGAAGAATCTTTAAGCTGGATACAGAAAATACATCATACTTGATAGGTATTTCACCAGAAGGGTATGTTGGGCACGTATATTATGGAGAATACTTAGAGGATGCAGATGCGTACTATTTATTAAGAACAGAAGAACCACCGTTTACACCGTCTGTAAATGAACGTGAAAAATCTTCATTTTTAGATTTCTTTCCGACAGAATATCCGTCCGGAGGAGTGGGGGACTATAGAGAAAGCTGTATTAATGTCAGAAATGAAGCAGGATGCATGGGGAGTGAATTCTTCTATGAATCTTATGAGATTAAGCCGGGAAAACCATCCTTGGATGGACTTCCTGCGTCCTTTGGAGGAGCAGAGGACGTCACCACACTTGAGATTACCTGTATTGATCCGGTCTTAAATCTGAAATTAATACTTTCCTATTCTGCGTTTGACAAGGAAGATGCAATAACAAGAAGTGTGAAAATAGTAAATACAGGAAAACAGCAGGTAAGACTTGAGAAAGTTTACAGTGCATGTCTGGATATGGATAATGAGAATTTTGAACTGCTCACACTTCATGGCTCCTGGGCGAGAGAGCGTCACATCCAGCGCAGACCAATCTGCTATGGAAAACAGCTCGTATCTTCTGCAAAGGGAGAATCAGGACATCAGGAGCATCCGTTTATTGCACTTGTGACACCGGGAACAAACCAGCAACAGGGCAGAGTCTACGGAATGCATTTTGTGTATTCCGGTAATTTCATCGGGCAGGCAGAGCTGACACAGTTTGATACTGTCCGTATGGTAATGGGAATCCATCAGGAAGAATTTTGCTGGAATTTACGCAGTGGTGAATTATTTCAGGCACCGGAAGTTGTGCTGACATTTTCAGGAGAAGGACTTGGCAAAATGACAAGATCCCTTCATGATTTCTATCGTCAGCATATGATCAGAAGTAAATACAAAGATCAGAAACGTCCGATCCTGATCAATAACTGGGAAGCAACGTACTTTGATTTTAATACAGAGAAACTTCTGAATATTGCAAGAGAAGCAAAAAAAGACGGTATTGAGATGCTTGTTATGGATGATGGCTGGTTTGGCAAGAGAAATTCGGATAACTGTTCACTTGGGGACTGGTTTGTAAATGAAGAGAAGATTAATGGTGGACTGAAGCATCTCGTAGAAGAAGTGAAGAAAATCGGACTGAAATTCGGTATCTGGTTTGAGCCGGAGATGATCTCACCGGATTCTGAACTTTATAAAGTACATCCGGAGTGGGCAATTCATATTGAGGGACGGAAAGCAACACAGAGCCGTCAGCAATATGTACTTGATCTTTCTAATCCGGAGGTTATAGATTATGCATATGAATCTGTGGCAAAGATTTTAAGAAGTGCGCCGATTGACTATGTGAAATGGGATATGAACCGGCAGTTAAGCGATCTTGGCAGCAGTTATCTTGACAAAGATTCGCAGCAGGAATTATTCCATCGTTATGTGCTTGGTCTATATAAAATGCAGGAACGTCTGATTACAGAATTCCCTGATCTGTTACTGGAGAACTGCTCCGGAGGCGGTGCAAGATTTGACCCTGGAATGTTATATTATAGTCCGCAGATCTGGTGCTCAGATGATACGGATGCAGTAGAGCGTCTGGAGATTCAGGAAGGAACTGCACTTATCTATCCGCTGTCTACAATGGGAGCTCATGTCAGTGTGTGTCCGAACCATTCTGTAGGACGAGTAACACCGTTCGAGACAAGAGGGCATGTTGCACTTGCAGGAACATTCGGTTATGAACTGGATATTACAAAGCTTCCGGAAGAGGAGCATAAGATGATCAAAGAACAGACAGAAATGTATCATAAGTACAATGACCTTGTAAGGGAGGGGGATTATTACAGAATCGCTTCCTTCTCTGAAAATGGTCATTATGATTGTTACATGGAAGTCGCGAAGGATAAATCTGAAGCACTTGTAACTTATATCCAGGTGCGCGGGGTGCCGAACAACAAGAGTAAAAAATTCAAGTTGCAAGGATTGGATCCAAAAGCAATCTATCAGCTGGAAGGAACAGAAGAGAGCTATTCAGGAGAAATTCTGATGAAAGGCGGATATCTGTTTAAAGATTTCTGGGGAGATGCGGTCAGCAGACTGTACCATTTTGTGAAAAAATAATAAGTAGTAAAAGAAAGCTGTGAGAAAGTAAGAAGTTTTTATTTTCTTACAGCTTTTTAAAGTTAAAGTAACTGTTCAGAGCCAACCTCCAAAATGCTACGCATTTCGTCGGTGTGGCGTATCCGCCAAATAAAATTTCAAAAACAGTCTTAAAAATGCAAGCATTTTATAGCTGTTTTATGAAATTTTGCTTGGCTCTGAACAGTTACAAATTAATGAAAAACAACTTAAATTAAGTTGACAGTGATTTACTATAATGTTAACGTAATCTTAGGTGGTAAAAAGAATAAACAGAAAAATGGTAGAAAGTAGGGAAAAAACGTGGGACGAAGAAAGAAAGTCCGTCTGGAACAGATTGCAGAAGCGGTAGGAGCGAGTATTGTAACTGTCTCAAATGCATTAAATGACAGAAAAGGAGTCAGCGAAGAACTGCGTAGCCGGATTAAGGAAAAAGCAATAGAGATGGGGTATGAAGCATCCGAGACACCGGTGCAGGTTAAGAAAAAGTCCTATACAATCGGAGTGATTGTAGCAGAAAGATATGTAAAAGAATTCCCCTCTTTTTATATGGACATATATAAGTATGTTGCACAAGAAGCAACCAAAAGAGGTAATGTGACGATTCTCGAAGTTGCGGACAAGACGAAAGAGGAATTAGCGCAAGAATTTAATACATTTCGGGATATTGATATAGCAGGAATTATTATTATAGGTGAAATGAACAGAGCTTATGTAAATGAAGTGAAGAAATTTCATGATATCCCAATTGTGTGCGTGGATTTTTATGATACATTAGAAGATATTGACTATATTGTAACAGACAATTTCGGTGGAATGGAACAGATGACGGAAGTTCTGTTAAAGACAGGGCACGAGGAGTTAGCTTTTGTCGGAACGCCACAGGCAACAGGAAGTATTATGGATCGCTATTTGGGATTTACGAAAGCAATGACAAAGTGGGGGAAAACGGTAGATGCAGCAAATGTGATCCCTGACAGAGATGAAAACAGATATAGTTACAAAATAGATGTTAAACTCCCGGAGAGACTTCCGGACGGATTCGTATGTAATTGTGATAAAGCAGCGAAAACTTTACTTGATAAACTGATGGAGAGAGGAGTTTCTATACCGGAAGAAGTCTCAATTGTAAGTTTTGATCATTATTATTCGCAGGCACAGAATGGAATAGAACTGACAACCTATGAGAATGATGAAAAAGTAATTGCAAATATCAGTGTGAATACTTTGATAAAACGAATCGAAGGCGGAAAACATCCAAAAGGAATTCGAATTGTGGAAGGCAGGATGATTCAAGGAAATACCGTGAAGGAACGTAAGATTTGAGATGGGTGAAGAAAATGGGAAATGTGAAATTGAAAGATATAGCGGAAGCACTGAATGTGAGTACAGTTACTGTCTCGAATGCACTTGCGGGGCGAAAAGGTGTTAGCGAAGAAGTCAGAAGTCAGGTGATAGAAAAGGCAAAAGAACTTGGGTATGATCTGAAAAAATATACGAATAAAAGCCAGGGATTTACAATTGGGGTGATTGTTGCGGAAAAATACCTGGAACTTGGTGTTTCCTTTTATTGGAGTATGTATCAGAAAGTTGCATATGCGGCATCGAAAAGCCAAAGTGTGACGATGCTTGAAGCATTAGGAGAGGAAAACGAAGAAAAAGGGATTCTGCCTAAAATTGTCAGAGATAAAAATGTAGATGGATTGATCATTGTAGGATGGATCAAAGAACAGTATATACAGAAGCTTGTAAGAGAAACAACAATACCTGTTGTCCAACTGGATTTTGCAGCACATAATATTCCATGTGATGCGGTTGTGTCTGCAAGTTATATCGGGATGTATAAAGTGACAAGGTATGTGTTGGAAAAGGGGCACAGAGATATTGCATTTGTAGGATCGATTTATGCGAATGAAAATATTATGGATCGCTATTTTGGATATAGAAAAGCATTGGAAGAAAGAGGTATTTCCTTAAGAAAAGGGTGGCTTTTGGAAGATCGTGATTTAAAGACCGGGAGAATAGAAATTGCTTTGCCGGAAAATATGCCGACAGCATTTGTATGCAACAGTGATTTAACAGCCAGTCGACTTTATGATCTGTTAGTGGAAAAAGGATACCGGATACCGGAAGATATCTCGATTGCAGCATATGATAACTATTTATTTGGCCATCCATTTGCGAGACAGCTGACTACTTACAATGTAGATATGGCTCAAATGGCGGCAAGTGCGGTAAAACTTCTGAACGGAAAAATCCGCGGAATTGAAAAACGATATGGAACAAGATATATTGACAGCGTGATTGTAGAACGCGACAGTGTAAAAGATTTAAATGCTTAAAAAGGCTCTTCAATAGCAAAGAGCCTTTTTAATATATTAAAAAAGTTTGCGAAAGATACATAATTTAATATTTATAGATGATAAGATTAAAAGACAACTTAAAAAATAAATTATTAATTTAATACTTAAAATTAAATTAATTACTAAAACAAGTGCGGATAAGCGAAAAAAAGAGGTTAAAACATACAAAAAACGATGGTATGAACTGTGCATAACGTGGAAAAGAAATAAAAGAGCCACTTAAACTTGAAAATAATTAAAGTTAATGATAAGATTAAAACAACTTAAAAAGCAACAAAAAGGAGGAAAAAACATGAAGAGTAAAGTTGCAAGTAAAGTGATCGCAGTTTCAATGGCAGCAGCAATGATTGTATCAATGGCTGGATGCGGAAGCAGTAAGAAAAAGGTTGAGGCAACCAAGATTGATGTTACTTTTGATCAGATTGAGGTTGGAAAGGATTATACAGATATCAAAGCAGACCTGAAGTTCCTTACTCATAAGACAGATGTAGTAGATACAAAGTTTAAAGAGTATGTAGAAGAGTTCCAGAAATTATATCCGAATGTAAATATCGAATATGAAGGTATTACAGATTATGCAAATGATGTGACAACAAGACTTTCCACAGGGGACTGGGGAGACATCTGTATGATTCCTACAACTGTAGATAAAGATGAACTTTCTAATTACTTTACAGATTTCGGAAGTTATAAGACATTAAGTGAACAGTACAATTATCTTGATAACTTCAAATATGGAGATCAGACATTTGGAATTCCATCCATGGCAAATGTACAGGGTATCGTTTACAACAAGGCTGTTTTTGAAAAAGCAGGCGTAACAGAAATTCCGAAAACACCGGATGAATTTATCGCAGCATTGCAGAAGATCAAAGACAATACAGATTCCATTCCGTTGTATACAAACTTTGCAGCAGACTGGACAATGTGTGCATGGGATGCTTACATTGATGGAAATGCAACAGGAGATCCGGCCTATTCTCATGAAGGAAGAACAAAAGGTCTGAATCCATTCTCTGATAATGGAGATGAGACAGGACCATACGCAGTATACAACACATTATACACAGCGGTTAAAGATGGTTTAACAGAGGAAGATCCTACAACAACTGACTGGGAAGGATCAAAAGGAAGAATGAACAACGGCGAGATTGGATGTATGGTTCTTGGTTCCTGGGCAATCCCACAGATCCAGAGCGCAGGAGAGAATTCAGACGATATTGCTTACATGCCATTCCCAATCACAGTAAATGGAAAACAGTACGCAGCAGCAGGCCCTGACTATTGTTACGGTATTAACGTAAACAGTTCTGAAGACAACCAGATCGCAGCAATGTGCTATGTTAAATGGCTTGTTGAAAAATCAGGATATGCAGAGTCAGAAGGTGGAATTTCCGTAGATAAAGATGCACAGCTTCCAGAAGCTCTTTCATCATTTGCAGATGTTGAACTGATCATTAATGATCCGGCACCGGAAGGAGAAGAAACTCTTGCAAACGATATAAACAACAATTCAGAGCTTGGAGTTAATGTTTCAGGTTATATTCCGAAAGAAATCGTAGAGAATGCAATCACTCCGGATGGATTGACAATGGACGAGATGGTTCAGGAATGGAATGAGAAGTGGACAGCGGCTCAGGAAGAAGCAGGAGTTACACCACAGAAATATGATTATGAGAGCAAATAAATAATGACAGAAATCAGTCATGAAATAACATGAGAAAAGTCATGAGATGATGGGAAAGGCAGATGATCTGGAAGAAAAGAGACTCTGCCTTTCTTCAACAAAGAAGGAGAGGAGAAAAAATGACGGGCAATAAAAAAACATTTACACAGTGGATCACGTCCGGAAAAGTAAACCGCCGGTTATGTATTATTACATTTATGCTGGTACCGCTTGCCCTTCTGACAGTGTTTACCTATATTCCTTTTGCAAAAATGATCGGATTTAGTTTCTATGATATGAAATATATCGGAAGCAGACAATTTGTCGGACTGCAGAATTACATAGAGGTATTTACGAGAAAGGACTGCTTCAATGCGTTAAAGCTTAGTTTGTATTACTTTGTTGCTTCTTTTGTACAGCTGGGACTTGCATTATATTTTGCAACAATTTTAAGTTTCAAGACAAAAGGCGGCGGATTTTTTAAAGGATTGATGTTCTTCCCATATCTGGTATGTGGTATTGCTGTAGGATTTATTTTTAAATTTTTCTACACAAGAGGATTCGTACTTGATACTGTTCTTCAGTGGTGTGGATTCAAACTTGACAGCCTGCCGTACTGGTTGAAGGATACAAGTATTAATAATATTTCTGTAGCAGCAACATCTGTATGGAGATACATGGGACAGAACATGGTACTTTTTATCGGAGCGATCATGTCTGTAGATTCATCATTATATGAAGCAGCAGCGATTGATGGAGCAAACGGATGGGCTAAATTCCGTTATGTCATTCTTCCAAGTATCAAAACGATCATTGTGTTAAATATGATTCTTTCAATTACAGGTTCTCTGAGCGTATTCGAACCGCCATATGTTATTACAGGTGGTGCATTTGGAACAGGAACTTATTTTGTAATCATGAATAAACTGGCACATGAAAGTCAGAAGGTTGGATTGGCATCAGCAATGGCAATTGTACTGCTGATCTTGATTATGATTGCGACGGCAATCCAGAAATGGGTAGAGCGTTATTTCTTTGGTGTAGGGGAGCAGGAAGCAATCTACGCAGTGAAGAAACGCAAGAAGAGACTGGCAGCAGAAGCAAAAGCGAAAGGAGGAGAGTAGTAATGGCAAAAGCAAAACAAATCATATGGACTGTTTTTAAGTATTTTACACTCATCCTCGGAGCATTTGTTTCGGTACTTCCGGTTATTGTCTGTGTTATCACAGCATTTAAGACACCGGAAGAGTATCAGTCAACAAATGTAATGACAATGCCGCAGAGCTGGGCATATTTTGAGAACTTTACGCAGGCATGGAAACAGGCAAATATGGGAGTTGCGTTCAGAAACTCTATGATTATTCTTGTATTTGTATTGATCGGATCTGTATTGACAGGTTCTATGATCGCATACATCCTGAGCCGATTTAAATTCAAAGGAAACGGCCTGATCAGAAGTCTGTTCCTGTTCGCATCACTCCTTCCGGGTATCGCAATGCAGGTATCGGTATATCAGATCATGTATACTTTGGGATGGATCAACTTCCTTCCGGGTTACATCATTATGATGTGTGGAACAGATATTATTTCTATCTATATTTTTATTCAGTTTTTTGAAAATATTTCAACTTCTCTGGATGAATCAGCAATTATGGATGGATGTACTTATTTTGGAGTATTCTTTAGAATTCTTTTCCCACTTTTGAAACCGGCAATCGTAACGGTTATGATTCTGAAAGGTGTGGGCGTTTACAATGAATACTATACAGCAAACCTTTATCTGCAGGATAAGAATAGGCTTGTAACAGTGGCAACATCATTGTTTAAATTCACTGGACCGCTTGGAAACCAGTACAACTATATCTGTGCAGGTGTAATTATTACAATGCTTCCGGCATTGATCGTATTTGTTGTCTGCCAGAAACAGATTTACAGTGGACTGACACAGGGAGCTGTAAAAGGTTAATGATTAAAAGAGATGAGTAAGACGGAGGAATAGATATGAGTAACGTGAAAATTATCGGACCAAATGTACCAAACATGCCATGGCAGGAGAGACCGGCAGACAATCAGACAGGACTTCCACTTTGGAGATATAATGAAAATCCGATTATCGGAAGAAATCCGGCACCGGGAGTTGCAAGAATCTTCAACAGTGCTGTTATGCCATATGAAGATGGATTTATCGGAGTGTTCCGTGGAGAACAGACAAACGGAGTTCCTTATATTTATCTTGGAAAGAGTGAGGATGCAATTCACTGGAATTTTGAAGAAAACAAGATTCCTTTCAAAGATGAAGATGGAAATGACTTTATGCCGATTTATGCATACGATCCAAGACTCGTAAAAGTAGAAGACACTTATTACATCATCTGGTGTCAGGATTTCTACGGAGCTGCGATTGGTATGGCGAAGACACAGGATTTCAAGACATTTACAAGAATTGAGAACCCATTCCTTCCATTTAACAGAAATGCAGTTCTTTTCCCAAGAAAGATCGATGGTAAATTCAAACTTCTGTCCCGTCCAAGTGACAGTGGACATACACCATTTGGTGATATCTTTATTTCAGAGAGCAAGGATCTTGAATACTGGGGAAAACACCGCCATGTAATGGGAAGAGGCTCAGCATGGTGGGAGAGTGTTAAGATCGGCGGTGGAGCAGCACCAATCGAGACAAGTGAAGGATGGCTTCTTTTCTATCACGGTGTATCAGGAACATGTAATGGTTTGGTATACAGTATTGGTGGAGCAATCCTTGATATTGACGAGCCATCTAAAGTGAAGTATCGCTGTGAAACATTCCTTCTCACTCCGGAAGAGTGGTATGAGGAACGTGGATTTGTACCGAATGTTACTTTCCCATGTGCAACGATTCATGATGCAGAAACAGGAAGAATTGCTGTATATTATGGAGCTGCTGACAGTTATGTAGGGCTTGCATTTACAACAGTAGATGAAGTTGTAGATTATATTAAAGACCACAGTGTAGTAACAACAATGGATACAGAAATCGGAAAACGATAATTCGGGAAATGCCTGGAGGAAAGAAAATGTTTGCTACAGAAATAAAAGAACATCTTGTAAATGACTTGATTCCATTCTGGCAGGGACTGAAAGATGAAGAAAACGGAGGATTCTACGGATATTTAAGCTATGACTTAAAGCTGGATAAAAAGGCCGTGAAAGGATGCATCCTGAACAGCCGGATCCTCTGGTTTTTCTCTAATGCATATATGGTATTAGGAGATCATTCTTTATTAGAAAGTGCAACACATGCATATCAGTTCTTAAAAGAACATTGTGTAGATGATGAGTTTGGAGGTGTCTTCTGGTCGCTGACTTATGATGGTAAACCGGAAGATACAACAAAACATACTTATAATCAGGCATTTTCAATTTATGCTTTAGCATCTTATTATGATGCTTCAAAAAACCCGGAAGCATTGGAAATTGCCTGGAAGCTATATGACCTGGTTGAGTCAAAATGTAAAGATGAATATGGATATCTTGAAGCATTCACAAGAAGCTTTGAGCCGGAAGAGAATGACAAATTATCAGAAAATGGTGTGATTGCAGAAAAGACAATGAATACACTTCTTCATGTGTTTGAAGCATACACCGAATTATATCGTGTGACAAAAGAGGAAAAAGTTGCTAAGCAGATCTGTTTTATGATGGATATCATCAAGGATAAGGTGTTCAATAAAGAAATTGGACGGCAGGAAGTGTTTTTTGATAGAACATGGAATACTTTGATCGATCTTTATTCTTATGGCCATGACATTGAAACAGCATGGCTGGTAGATAGAGGACTTGAGGTCCTGGACGATGAGGCATATACAAATATGCTTTCTCCAATTACAAAGATAATTACAGAAAATATTTACAACAGAGCATATATCGATCATTCGCTTGTAAATGAATCAGAGAACGGTGTTGTTGACACAACTCGTGTATGGTGGGTTCAGGCAGAAGCAGTGGTTGGATTCCTGAACGGGTATCAGAAGCAGGGAGATAAGAAATTTCTTGATGCCTCAGTAGATATCTGGAACTATATCAAGAAATATTTTATCGATAAAAGAAATGGTTCCGAGTGGTTCTGGTCTGTGAAAGAAGATCATACACCGGATGAGAAGCCGATTGTTGAACCATGGAAGTGTCCATATCATAATGGAAGAATGTGCTTTGAAGTGTTAAGGAGGATGAAGGATGCTTCATAAACAGTTTTATGTGGAACAGGCAAAAGTTGATCGCCTCGTTGCCAGAAAAAACCAAAAGACAGATTTCTATAATGGAATCTATGATCGTTACAAATATCCGGTATTGACAAGAGAGTTTGCACCGGTACATTGGAGATATGATTTGAATGAAGAGACGAATCCATATTTTATGGAACGTCTTGGAATTAATGCAGTGATGAATTCCGGAGCAATTTATTTGAACGGAAAATACTATCTTGTAGCCAGAGTAGAAGGCAATGACCGTAAATCATTCTTTGCAGTAGCAGAAAGTGATAACGGAATTGATGGATTCCATTTCTGGGATTATCCGGTTGTACTTCCTGATACATGCCTGGAAGAAACAAATGTCTATGATATGCGTCTGACACAGCATGAGGACGGTTGGATTTACGGAGTATTCTGTTCTGAAAGCAAAGATAAAGAGGATCCGGATCTCTCAGCAGCAGTTGCAGAGGCAGGAATTGTAAGAACAAAAGATTTAAAAACATGGGAGAGACTGGATAACCTTAAGACATTACAGTCACCACAGCAGAGAAATGTAGTTCTTCATCCGGAATTCGTTGATGGAAAATATGCTTTCTATACACGTCCGATGGATGGATTCATTGAGACAGGAAGCGGCGGTGGAATCGGATTTGGTCTGTGTGATGATATTGAACATGCAGTGATCAATGAAGAGAAGATTATCAGTAAAAGAATTTACCATACTCTGACGGAATCTAAGAATGGTGCCGGAGCAGTACCGATCAAAGGTAAAAAGTGCTGGATCAACATTGCTCATGGTGTAAGAAATACAGCAGCAGGACTTCGTTATGTATTGTATGTATTCGGAACAGCACTTGAAGATCCTTCAAAAGTTATTGCAGAGCCATCCGGAGTATTTCTTGTTCCATTTGGAGAAGAACGTGTAGGAGATGTTTCAAACGTTGTATTTACCAATGGTGCAATTGCAAGAGAAAATGGAGATGTATATATCTATTATGCTTCTTCTGATACAAGAATGCATGTGGCTACCACAACAATTGATAAACTGGAAGATTATTTATTTAATACACCGGAAGATCCACACAGATCACCGGATTGCGTAAAGCAGAGATGTGAACTGATCAAAAAGAATTTAGAGTTATTACAATCATAAGAAACTTAAAATGCCATACTTACCAAATATAGGAGCAGGGGGCTTTTGCCCCCGGCTTAAAAAATAGTATTGAGAGGAGGGACTGAAAGATGAAAGATATTTTAAATGATATCAGAGAAAAGACAGAAGGAATGAGTCGTCAGGACAAAGTCAGTTACATTCTGACTTATTACTGGTATCATATGCTGATCATTTTTTCAGTACTTGCTCTGATTGTTATTTTTATCGTGCATTATGTGACTTATAAGAAACCGGAATTTACATGTGTGACGGTAAACCAGCAGATAGATACACAGCGGGACAATCAGATGACAGAGGAATTTGCAAAATTCAGTAAAATGGATCCAAAGAGGATTGAAATTAATTCAAACTACAATTTCTCGTATGGAGATTTAAAGCTGGCAGATGTGAATGAGAGTTCAAATGAAAAGTTTTTCCTTCAATGGAGAAATAATGAATTAGATGCAGTTATCATGCCAGAGAGTTTTTATGAATATTGCAAAGAAGTTGGCGGAGAATTTCGTGACTTAGATGCGTGGAATATAGATACAGGAACATATGAAAAGTATCAGGATAATGGAAAGATAACAGGAATTGCTCTTGGAACAGATCGAATGACAGAAAAAGTAACAGGAACAGGAGAAAAACTATTACTTGTATTTCCATCAAATGGAAAGCATGAAAAAGCTGCAAAATTGTATTTAGAATATATGATTGGAGGAAATGCAGATGAAAAAATTAACAACAGATAATCCTTTTTTTGAATTTATGGGAAATGTCGGAGATTGGATTTTGTTAAATCTTTTATTTGTTCTGACATCAATCCCGGTTATAACGGTCGGGATGTCACTGACTGCTTTATATCGGATCGTTCTTCGGAGAATGCGGGGAGAGAATAATTATGTATTCAAAGAATATTTTAAGGCATGTAAGGAAGAGTGGAAAAAGAGTACGATTCTTTGGATCGTGTTTCTTCTGGCAGCGGTGCTTTTACAGTTTGATCTGGTGTATATGAAACATATGTGGAAATGGTTTTCGATTGCGATCTGGGTGGTCGTGATTGTTGTCAGCAGCGTATTTAGTTATGCATTTCCTTTGCAGGCAAGATTTGAGAACAGTATAAAGAATACACTGATCAATGCACTTGTTCTTGCAGTGAAACATTTACCATATACAATCTGTATTGTTTTGCTTAATGCGATTCCGGTTTTGTGTCTTGCCTCAGGTGTATTTGCAACCCGCATGGCAATGCCGGTTTATTTTTTCTTTGGATTTGCAATGACAGCGAGAATAAACTGCATTTTCTTCAATAAGATATTTGACCAGTTTATGAATAGAAAACAGTTGGAGGGAGAAGACGAATGAAAGATGCGAATTTGAAAAGACTGAAAAACTGTATGAAAAGAGCAGAGGCAGGAGAAGAACTTACAATTGGTTTTTTAGGAGGTTCGATCACGCAGGGAAGTCTTGCGACAACAATGGAGAATACGTATGCTTATCGTGTATTTATGTGGTGGAAGCAGACATTCCCCAAAGCAGATTTTCATTATGTAAACGGAGGAATTGGTGGAACAACTTCTCATTACGGAGTTTCCAGAGCAGTGACAGATGTATTAATGTATCAACCGGATTTTGTGATTGTTGATTTTAGCGTGAATGATGAGGCAGACACATTTTTCCAGGAAACGTATGAAGGCGTTGTCAGAAAGCTGTTAAGTTGGGATTCAAAACCGGCAGTGGTTCTCTTGAATAATGTTTTTTATGATACTGGTCTGAATGCGCAGGAATATCATAATGAAATTGGGAACTGGTATCAGGTGCCACATGTGAGCGTAAAAGATACAATTTACCAGCGAATGAAGGCAGGGGAATATACGAGGGAAGAGCTTACACAGGATGGACTTCATCCAAATGACAAAGGACATAAACTTGTTGCAGAAGAAATTGAAAAATTCCTTGAAAGCGTGAAAGCAGAATTAGAAGTTGAGGAAGAAGAACCTGTTTTTCCAAAGGAAATGACAGAGAATGCATATGAAAATGCGAAACGTCTGACAATTCGTGAGATTTCACCAAAACTTTGTGGATTCCATGCGGATACAGAAGAGAAAACAGGACACCTGGATCATTTTAAAAATGGATGGATCGGAAAAAAAGCAGGGGATTCCATTCATTTTGAAGTGACTGCTTCCTGCATTGCAGTGCAGTATAGAAAAACCATCCAGCTTCCGGCAGTAAGAGCAGAGCTTGTTTTGGACGGAGATAAAGAACATGCAATCCTTTTAGATGGAAATTTTGATGAGGACTGGGGCGATTGTCTGTATCTTGAGAAAGTATTGCACCATGGAGAAAAGAAAATTCATACGGTAGATATAACAATTCTTCCGGAAGATGTAACGGATACAACTCCATTTTATCTGATGTCATTAATTATTGCATAAGATTTTTGAAGGAGAGAAAGTAATGAGTATTTTAAAATTAAAGCCAAGCTGTAAGGACTATCTGTGGGGAGGACACAGACTGGCCGAGGAATATGGAGTAGAGTATGATGGAGATATTCTTGCGGAGGCATGGGAACTTTCCTGTCATCCGGACGGACCGTCTTATATTACAAATGGAAAATATGCCGGAAAGACACTGGAAGAATTCATTGAAGCAGAAGGAAAAGAGGTTCTTGGTACACACTGTAGAAGATTCCGTGATTTTCCGATTTTAACAAAATTTATTGATGCAAAGCAGAACCTGTCCATTCAGGTGCATCCGAACAATCGTTATGCATTGAAAAATGAAGGGCAGTACGGTAAGACAGAGATGTGGTATATCATGGATGCAGAACCAGGAGCATTTCTGTATTACGGATTTAAAGAAGAGATCAGTAAAGAAGAGTTTGCAAAAAGAATTGAGGAGGATACACTTCTCGATGTTCTGAATGCAGTGCCGGTTCAGAAAGGTGATGTACTCTTTATTGAATCAGGAACGATCCATGCCATCGGAAAAGGGATTCTGATCGCAGAGATCCAGCAGAATTCGAATGTGACTTATCGTGTTTATGATTATGGCCGTGTAGGAAAAGACGGTAAGAAACGAGATCTGCATATTGAAAAAGCACTTGCGGTTACGAATCGTGTGCCAATCGTAAAGAATAAGAGCAGTTATCCTCATGTGGCAGATTGTGATTACTTTACAGTAGATAAACTGAATCTAGATGGAACTTTCATGAAGAAAATGGAAGGTACTGTGTCAGGCAATTCCTTTGCAAGCATTCTGTTCCTTGATGGAGAAGGAACAATCAAGAATGACGGAGAGATACTTTCTTTCAAAAAGGGAGACAGTTTCTTCCTGACAGCCGGAAGTGGCAGTTATACGGTTGAAGGACAGTGTGATGCACTTGTTACAACAATTCGCGAAAAAGCAGCTCCGGTCAGAATCGGAATCGATATCGGAGGTACGCAGACAAAGATCGGACTGGTGGATATTCACCAGAAGCTGATCGTATCTGAGACGATGGATACGAATGCACAACGTCCGGCAGAAGAAGTGATCCATGAGATCGCACAGAAGACATTGGAGCTTCTGGAAGCACAGGGAATTGCAATGGATCAGTGTGTTGGAGCTGGAATCGGAGTTCCAGGAACTGTAGATACAAAAAACGGAGTAGTCCGCTATTCCAATAACATCAAATGGGAAAATGTAGAACTTGCGAAAGAAATTGGAAACTATCTTCCGATTCCGGTTAAAATTGCAAATGATGCAGATTGTGCAACACTTGGAGAAGCAGTTGCAGGAGCCGGAAAAGAATGCCAGGATGTAATCATGCTCACACTTGGAACAGGAGTCGGTGGTGGAATCATCATTGCCGGTAAGATTTATGAAGGCAAAGGACTTGGCGGAAGTGAACTGGGACATATGGTAATCGTAGAAAATGGTGAGCCTTGTACTTGTGGAAGAAAAGGATGCCTGGAAGCATACGCATCTGCTACAGCTCTGAAAAGAGATGCAAAACGTGCAACAGGAAGAGAGCTTAATCCGGAAGAGATTTTCAAGGAAGCCCAGGAAGGAAATGAGGAACTTTTACAGGTAGTCCAGTCCTATATCGGAAAACTTGGAACAGGAATTATCAATATTGTAAATATCTTCCGTCCGCAACTTGTGATCCTTGGTGGCGGCGTGTCCGCACAGGGAGAGACACTTCTTGAGCCACTTCGCGAGATGATGAAAGTCGGATGTTTCGGTGGTGAGAAGGGAGAACTTCCGGCGATTGAAACAGCAGCACTTGGAAATGAAGCAGGAATGATCGGCGCAGCAAGTCTGCTGTAAAAATACGAGGAGGAAAATAAGATGAGAATTGATCCTGATAATAAAAAAATACGTTATAGCGGAAGAATTGACTGGACAAATCCAAAAGAACCGATTTGGGTTTATCCATGTACATCGGCGGAATTTAGTTTTACAGGAAAGTATTTGAAAATTTTCTTAAGAAATAAAAATGAATACTGGCAGAATTATCTTGGATGTATTTTAGATGGAGTACAGTCCTGCTATTATCTGGAGAATAAGAAAGAGAATGAAATAGAGATTCGTGTTCCGGAGAATGAAAACGGAGAACATCATGTCCTTTTCTTCAAACGTCAGGATTCCTGTCATGAAATGCACATTCTTGGATTTGAAATTGAAGACGGGGCAAAACTACTGGAACTTCCGGATGCACCGAAAAGAAAAATCGAAGTTTACGGAGATTCTGTATCCGCAGGAGAAGTGACAGAAGCAGTTGACTATACAGGAATGTCTGATCCAGAACATCAGGGAGGATATTCTAACAGCTGGTATTCCTATGCATGGATGACGGCACGCATGCTGAATGCGCAGATCCATGATATCGCACAGGGCGGAATTGCATTGATGGATGGACAGGGATGGTTCCATGAACCGGAGCAGGTTGGAATGGAAAGTGCCTGGAATAAGATCAGATTCAATAAAACATTTGGGACACTGACGGAATGGGATTTTAATCAGTATACACCGCAGGTTGTTGTCGTGGCGATTGGTCAGAATGATAATCATCCGTTTGATTACATGTCAGAAGATTGCATGTGTGAGAAAGCAGTTCTTTGGAGAGAACACTACACAACTCTTTTGAAAAATCTGCGTCAGGTATATCCGAAAGCATCGATCGTCTGCTGTACGACATTGCTTGAACATGACAGCTCCTGGGATAAAGCAATTGATGATGTAGTTGTTTCCATGGGAGATGATAGAATTTCCCACTGCATCTTTAAGAGAAACGGAGCAGCAACTCCAGGACATCTTAGAATTCCGGAGACCTATGAGATGGCGAGAGAACTTGCTGATTACATAGAGAATCTGGAAATTGAGGAATGGAAATAATAAGACAAGCTAAATGATAGGAGTCCAAATATGGAGAAAGAAAATAGAAAGAGTGTTAAGTTCCCTAAGGACTTTGTATGGGGTGCAGCAACGAGTGCATATCAGATCGAAGGTGCTGTAAAAGAAGACGGTAAAGGCGAACATATCTGGGATGTGTATACAAAAGAACCAGGGAAAATATATTCCGGCCATACCGGCGAGATAGCGTGTGACCATTATCACAGATATAAAGAAGATGTTCAGTTAATGAAAGAAATGGGATTGAAAGCTTATCGCTTTTCCATCGATTGGTCACGAGTTTTACCAGAGGGATTTGGAAGAGTGAATGAGAAAGGAATTGAATTCTATAACCATCTGATTGACGAACTTGTGGAAAATGAAATCGAACCATATATTACTTTATATCATTGGGAACTTCCGTATGAAATTTATAAAAGAGGCGGATGGATGAATCCGCAGATTGTGGAATGGTTTGGTGAATATGCGAAGCTTGTTGCAGAAAGATTTAGTGACAGGGTAACTCATTTCTTTACATTGAATGAACCACAGTGCTTTGTCGGACTTGGTTTTCTTACCGGAGAACATGCCCCAGGTGTAAAAGCACCGATGAGAGATACTTTTGAAATGGCGCATAATGCCATGAAAGCACATGGAAGAGCTGTACAGATGCTTCGTGCTTATGGAAAACAGAAACTGACGATCGGATATGCACCGACCTCATCTGTCTGTTATCCGGAAACAGATCGACCGGAAGATATTGAAGCTGCAAGAAAGGCATATTTTTCACTTCGGGAGGATGATAGTAATTGGACATGGAATGTATCCTGGTGGTCAGATCCAGTCTTATTAGGACATTATCCAGAAGAGGGACTGGTGCGTTATGAAAAATATCTTCCGAAAATTACAGAAGAAGATATGCGCCTGATTTCAGAACCAATCGATGTCTATGGACAGAATATTTATAACGGAAGATGTATCCGAATGGGAGAAGATGGGAAACCACAAGATGTCTGCCGATATGAAGGATTTCCTAAGACTGCGATCCAATGGCCGGTAACACCGGAATGTTTGCAGTGGGGACCGAAGTTTTTATATGAAAGATATCATAAGCCAATCTATATCACAGAGAACGGATTATCCTGTCACGATGTGGTTTCATTAGATGGAAAAGTGCATGATCCAAATAGAATTGATTTTCTTGCAAGATATTTACGAGAGCTGGGAAAAGCAGCAGAAGAAGTGGATATCAGAGGGTATTTCCAGTGGTCTTTCATGGATAATTTTGAATGGGCAAAAGGTTACTCGGACCGATTTGGACTAGTGTATGTGGATTACAGAAATCAGCAGAGAATCATGAAAGATTCAGCATTTTGGTATAAACATGTAATAGAGACAAACGGAGCAGAATTATAAAGAAAGCAGGCAACTGTACGAAGTGAGATTCATTTCATACAGCTGCCTTTTGTTATACAGAGTGAATTTGATCGAATACAGATTGCGAATATCCACCTGACTAAAGAAAGAAGGAAAATTATGGAAAAAAAAGAATTAAATAAAAGTCCGTTTGAGACGATAAAGTCAGAAAAGATAAACTTAGGACGTTTTAATGTCGTACAGGATGAAGTGCGTGTCAATGGAAATATAAGACCATATGATTACCTTGAGATGATGGAAGGGGTCAGTATTCTCCCGTTCCATGGAGAAAATATTATTACATTGAGAGAATACCGCTATCCGATCCGATCCTGGCAGACGGAACTTCCGGGCGGGCTGATCGACCCGGGGGAGACGCCAAAGCAGGCAGCGGTACGGGAATTAAAAGAAGAGACAGGATATGAAGCAGAGGAAGTGATTTCCTTGGGATATTTTTACCCATCGTTTGGTTCTACGGATGAAAAGATTCATCTTTTTGCTATTCAATGTGGAAAACTTGGTGAAGAATCACTGGATCCGGCAGAAGTATTGAAGATTCATGAGGTCTCGATAAAAGAATTTCAAGAGTTTGTGGCAACAGGAGAAGTGAAGCATGGTGCCGGACTGGCAGCATGGGCACGCTGGATGAGCAGAGAAAAAGATGAAAAATAATGGAAAGAGAACAGGAGAAAATACAATGGATACAATGAAGTTTATGAAAGGAATTACTTTTGCACCATTTCACAAAAGAGGTTCTCTTTTGACAGAGACAGCAAGAAAAAGTTTTGATTATATGATTGAACAGACAGCAGCGAATTTTGTTATTTTAGCACCTGCTGGGATTCAGAAGACTGCGCATTCAGAAGAGATATGTTATATCTCGGAAGACACATTTTCGGATGAAGAACTGATCCAGATGATCCGTTACGCAAAAGAAAAAGGAATTCGGGTAGGACTTAAGCCGACGGTGAATTGTAAGGATGGAACATGGCGTGCTTATATTAGCTTTTTTGAGCATGCTGTTCCATGCGAACCAAAATGGGAGAACTGGTTTGCGTCTTATACAGAGTTTCAGACACATTATGCAAGGATAGCAGAAGCAGAACAGTGTGAGCTTTTTATTGCCGGATGTGAGATGGTGATGACAGAACATAGAGAAAAGCAGTGGAGAGATGTGATCGCATCAATCCGTGAGGAATACCATGGACTTGTGTCTTATAACACGGACAAATATCAGGAAGAGAATGTGTGCTGGTGGGATTGTGTTGATGTGATCTCTTCCAGTGGATATTATCCGGTTGACAAATGGGAACAAGAACTGGATCGGATTGAAAAAACTGTTTTAAAATACCAGAAACCATTTTTCTTTGCCGAAGCAGGATGTATGTCGAGAAAAGGTTCCGGGATGGTTCCGAATAACTGGGAATTACAGGGGAAACTTTACCTGGAAGAACAGTGCGAATGGTATCAGGCAATGTTCGAAGCATGTAAGAATAGATCATGGCTTCGCGGTTTTGCTTTATGGGAATGGGCACCAAAGCTGCCTTCCGAGTCTGAGGCGTGGAAGGATAACAGTTATGAAATATGCAATAAACCGGTGCAGGAGGTAATTAAGAGATTCTATGAAAATGAGACAGAAAAATAGATTATCTCAGAAATCAGAGCAGGATCTTTGGAGAGAAGAAGCGGAGATGATGCATCTGTTTCGACAGAACAGAGAAAGTAATGGAAATGTATTGGAGTCTGGATCTTATGAAGAGCTGATGGAGAAAAAGGGTATTTTTTATCAGATGGAACATTTATAAAGGAAAGAATAGCTTGTGTGGCGGATGGTGATGTGTTAAACTGATTGATATTAGAAAAGGAAAGTGAAGGAGGAAGACGGTAAAGCATGAGATTATTGATAGATGAAAAAGATTTAGCATTGCTATTAGAGAAGAAAAGAGATCTCATAGGAAATAAAGTAACTATTGATACAATTATTGCCGGTGTTTCTTTTTTACTTTCAGTATTTACAGCTAGTTATAATGATTTTTTAGGAATCCGTGGGTTTGGAATTGTTTTAAAGACTATTTTCTGTATTATTGGAATTGTTTATTGCTTGAAAATTGTGAAAGATGTTTCAGAGATGCTAAAGAACAAGTATGATCATGAAGTATTGTTTCAAGATATTGAACAGTTAAATATGATTCAACATAATCATTCATTGGTAGCTGTAAAAGATAATTCCTGTGAAGAAAAGTTGCGTTATCTTGTTTATTATGATGAAAGATGGGACTGTAAATTATTTTTGAATTATAAGACACAGAACAGAAATAATGAGGCTGCATTAAAGGAGCAGGTTGCTGCAGATTTGAATCTGAATAGTGATGATATAGTATGTAATTATATTACATCACGGGTTCAGGAGAAATATTCTGTTAGTCATCAGGAGATGAGAGTATATAATCATAGATTATATGAAATGTATTTTAATTACATTCCAGATAAATTTAAAAAAGATAATTTCGAAGTAAATGGAAAGCATTATTATTGGATGACAATAGAAGAAATGGAAAAAGATGACAATATAAAAGAAAAAAATTTAGAAGTTGTTGATTTTGTAAAAGAGTACATAAAAAAAAAGTGTTGAAACATGCGAAAAAGGATATAAGTTGAAAATAAAGGGATGAAGACTTTAGGGGATTCATCCTTTTGTTATGGTAACAAAAAGATTTTAAAAAGTTTTCTTTCCACTGGCTTTCCTTGTATTTACCAGTGAAATCGGATATACTAAAGAATAGTCAATCTTTGAAAAATTTGATATTTATAAGAACAAAAACCAAGGAGAAAAAGAATGAGTATATATGATTTGAATGCATATGAAGTGCTCCAGACAGAAGATTTATCTGATCTGAAGTCAAAGGGGACACTTCTGAAGCATAAGAAAAGCGGAGCACGAGTGCTTCTTATGGAAAATGATGATGAGAACAAGGTGTTTACAATTGGATTCCGTACACCACCGTCAGACAGTACAGGAGTTCCACACATTATGGAACATTCTGTTCTGTGCGGATCGAAAGAATTCCCGGTGAAGGATCCATTTGTAGAGCTTGTGAAAGGTTCTCTGAATACATTTTTGAATGCGATGACTTATCCGGACAAGACAGTATATCCGGTGGCAAGCTGCAATGACAAGGATTTCCAGAACCTGATGCATGTTTATATGGATGCAGTATTTTATCCAAATATTTATCAGCATGACAAGACATTCCGCCAGGAAGGTTGGAGCTATAAGCTGGATGATCCAGATGGAGAGTTGACAATCAGCGGTGTTGTATACAACGAGATGAAAGGAGCATTCTCTTCTCCGGAAGGCGTACTTGACCGCGTGGTTCTGAACTCTCTGTTCCCGGATAATGCGTATTCCGTAGAATCCGGTGGAGACCCGGAGGTGATTCCGGAACTTACTTATGAGCAATTTTTAGATTTCCATAGAAAGTATTATCATCCATCTAACAGCTATATTTATCTGTATGGTGATATGAATATGGAAGAGAAATTAAGATGGCTCGACGAGAAGTATTTGTCAAATTTTGAGAATGAACCGGTGAATTCAGAGATTCATCTGCAGAAGCCATTTACAGAGATGAAGGAAGTCGTTCAGGAGTATTCCATCGCAAGTGAAGAGAGTGAGGAGGATAACACCTATCTTTCTTATAATAAAGTGATTGGTACTACACTGGATGAGAAACTGTATCTGGCATTTGAGATTCTGGATTACGCACTTCTGTCCGCACCGGGCGCACCGCTGAAGAAAGCACTTCTCGATGCAGGGGTCGGCAAGGATATCTCAGGATCTTATGACAACGGAGTTTATCAGCCGATCTTCTCTGTGATTTCTAAGAATGCGAATGTAGAGCAGAAGGAAGAATTCGTTCGTGTAATTGAAGATACATTGAAAGATATTGTGAAAAATGGAATCAATAAGAAAGCACTTCGCGCAGGAATCAACTATCATGAATTCCGTTTCCGCGAGGCTGATTTCGGAAATTATCCGCGTGGACTGATGTATGGACTGCAGTTGTTTGATAGCTGGCTGTATGATGAGACGAAACCATTTATCCACATGCAGGCAATTCCGACATTTGAATTCTTGAAAGAACAGGTGGAGACAGGATATTTTGAAGAACTGATTCAGAAATATCTTCTTGATAACACACATGGTTCTATCGTTATTATCAAACCGGAGCGCGGACGTACTGCAAGAATGGATAAAGAACTTGCAGATAAGCTTCAGGCATACAAAGACAGTTTGTCAAAAGAAGAAATCGATGCACTTGTGAAAGCAACGAAAGAGTTGGAAGAATATCAGGAAGAAGAGTCGGCACCGGAAGATCTGGCAAAGATTCCTGTACTCGGACGCGAAGATATTTCAAGAGAAATCGCACCGATTTATAATAAAGAGCTTGAGACAGGCGGAGTGAAGCTGGTACACCACGAAGTTGAGACGAATGGAATCGGATACACAGCGCTTTTGTTTGACTTGTCCGGTATTCCGGAAGAGAAACTTCCATATATCAGCATTCTGCAGAGTGTGCTTGGAATTATTAATACAAAGAATTATGAATACAGTGAACTGTTTAATGAGATCAATGTACACACAGGAGGAATCGGAACTTCTCTGGAGCTTTACACAGACGTAACAAAGGTAAAGGAGAAAGAATTCCGTGCGACATTTGAAATCAAAGGTAAAGCACTGTATCCGAAGATGGATGTTCTGTTTTCTATGATGCGTGAGATTCTGATGGAATCTGATCTTGGGGATGAGAAGCGTCTGAAAGAAATCTTAGCAATGTTGAAATCCAGACTGCAGATGTCCTTCCTGTCATCCGGGCACACAACAGCAGCCCTTCGTTCCCTGTCTTATACTTCACCGATGGCGAAGTTCAAGGATGATACAGATGGAATCGGTTATTATGAGGTTGTAAAGGAACTGGAGGAAAACTTTGAGGAGAAGAAAGCAGAACTGATTGAAAACTTAAGACAGATTGCACAGCAGATTTTCCGCAAGGATAATCTGATCATCAGTTATACTTCATCAGCGGATGGTCTTGCACCGATGGAAGAAGCATTTACAAAGATTGCAGACACACTTCATACAGAGGAGAAGGAAGCAGAGATACCGTGTGAAATTCATTGTGTGAAACGCAACGAGGGATTCAAGACATCTTCAAAAGTTCAGTATGTTGCAAGAACAGGTAACTTTATCGACCGTGGTGTTGAGTATACAGGAGCACTTCAGATTCTGAAAGTCATCTTGAGCTATGATTATCTGTGGCAGAATGTCCGTGTGAAGGGCGGAGCTTACGGATGCATGAGCAGCTTCAATCGTATTGGAGAGGGATATCTGGTATCTTACCGTGACCCGAATCTGGAGAAGACAATGGAAATCTACGAAGGAGTTGTGGATTATCTGAAGAACTTCAATGTAGATGACAGAGACATGAACAAGTTTATTATCGGAACGATCAGTAATATCGACCGTCCGATGAATCCGGCAGCAAAGGGAAGCAGATCAATGAATCTTTATATGAACCATGTATCTGCTGAGATGATCAGGGAAGAGAGAGATCAGATCCTTGATGCACAGCAGTCAGACATCCGTGCACTTGCCGATGTACTTCAAGCATTACTTGATGCACATGAACTTTGCGTGATCGGAAGTGAAGAGAAGATTGAGGAGCAGAAAGAGATGTTCCTTGAAATAAAGACACTTTAAGATGGAAAAAGAAAGGAAAAAGTATGCAGGATAATTTTAAATCAGGATTTGTCACACTGATCGGAAGACCAAATGTTGGAAAATCTACTTTGATGAATCGTCTGATCGGACAGAAGATTGCAATCACATCAAATAAACCACAGACAACAAGAAACCGTATCCAGACTGTTCTGACAACAGAGGAAGGTCAGATTGTGTTCGTAGATACACCGGGAATTCACAAAGCAAAGAATAAACTTGGTGAGTATATGGTGAATATTGCAGAACGTTCTTTGAATGAAGTGGATGTTGTACTTTGGCTTGTAGAGCCATCTACATTTATCGGTGCAGGTGAGAAGCATATTATTGAGCAGTTAAAGAAGGTAAAGACACCGGTTATTCTTGTTATCAATAAAGTTGATATGGTGAAGAAGGAAGAGGTTCTTACTTTTATTGATGCATATCGCAAGGAATGTGATTTTGCAGAAATCGTTCCGGTATCTGCAAGAAGAGGCGATAATACGGATGAGCTTGTAAATGTAATTATGAAATATCTTCCATACGGACCGCAGTTCTATGATGAAGATACAATCACAGACCAGCCGGAGCGCCAGATCGTGGCAGAGATTATCCGTGAGAAAGCATTGCACAGCTTGAATGAGGAGATCCCTCATGGAATCGCAGTAGCAATCGATCAGATGAAGATGAACCACAAAGTGTGTCATATTGATGCTACAATCATCTGCGAGAGAGATTCCCATAAAGGGATCATCATCGGAAAGCAGGGAAGTATGCTGAAAAAAATCGGAAGTACTGCAAGATTTGAGATCGAGCGTCTGCTGGATTGCAAAGTAAATTTGAAGCTGTGGGTAAAGGTTCAGAAGAACTGGAGAGACAGTGATTATATGATGAAAAATTTTGGATACAGGGAAGACGAGATGTAAGCCCTGAAATGCATTTGCGGTTAATTCTGAAGAAATTCTAAAGAAAAAAGTGCTGTTCCTTAAAGAATGGTACTTTTTTCTTTAATAAATGCCAAAGCCTATTGTTATTATGAAAAAGTGGGATAAAATGAGGATTGTGGGAATTGCATAGCAATGGAGCAATCCGGTTACATCATAAAATGGGAAAAGAATGGAGAAAACAAGAAGTGAGACAAAGGACAGGGGATTTGGACAGAAAGAGAATAATAGAAATCTTACTCCCGCCAGTAATTGTTTTTCTGGTGAATTCAGCTGTCTACTGGGGAGCACCGAGATTGACAGATACAAGTGAGTACCATAACCTGTCACTTGCATTAGATACAAAGATCCCAATGATCCCGGCATTTATTCTTGTTTATTTTGGATGTTACATTTTCTGGGTGATTAATTATCTGCTTGTATCATTGCGGGAGGAAGAGATAAAATACAGATTCTTTACGGCTGATTTGTATGCAAGAATCATTTGTTTTCTGTTTTTTGTGTTTTATCCGACAACAAATGTAAGACCAGAACTTGTCGGAAACGGAATTTTTGTTCAGGGCATGCGTTTTTTATATCAGATTGATGAACCGGTGAATTTATTTCCATCAATCCATTGTATGGCAAGCTGGTTCTGTTGTATTGGAATCAGGGGAGATAAAAAAGTACCGGTGTGGTATAAGATCGTATCTGTAATGATTGCAGTGTTGGTCTTTATTTCTACGCTTGTAACAAAACAGCATGTAATTGTGGATGTGATCGGTGGAGTTGCGGTAGCGGAGCTGACCTGGTTTGTGAGCTGCCGGACAAACGGATGGAAAATTTACAGAAATGTGGTTCGTAAAGTAGGAGGAGAAAATGGAAAATAAAAAGAAAATGATATTTAATGTACTTTTTCTCTTTCTTGTCTTTGCGGCAACAATCTATGGAGTATTCCATGGGGAGGATTTAAGTGAGATTGCAGAAATTCTGAAAACAGTGAATTTATACTGGTTGCTTCCGGGTGTTGCCTGTGTGATTATCTTTATCTGGGGAGAGTCAATTATTATATTTTATATGATGCATACGCTTGGTATTCATCTGAAGAAATGGAAATGTTTCTTGTTTTCCTCTGTAGGATTCTTTTTCAGCTGTATCACACCATCCGCAACAGGAGGACAGCCGGCGCAGATTTATTATATGAAGAAAGAGAAAATTCCAATCCCGGTATCAACGCTTGTGCTGATGATTGTCACGATTACCTATAAGATGGTTCTCGTTGTGATCGGCCTTGGACTTATGATCTTCGGCAGGGGATTCATCAGAACACATATGTATGATATCCGTCATATTTTTTATCTTGGAACAGGTTTAAATGTGTTTTGTGTGGCTTCTATGCTGCTCCTTGTATTTCATCCGGTGCTTGCACGTTCTATTCTTGTAAAAGGGATGGAACTGCTGGAAAAAATGCATCTGATGCGACATAAGAGTACAAGAATTGAGAAACTGAATGCATCAATGGATCAGTATCATACAACAGCGGTTTATCTGAAAGATCATATGATGGTGCTGGTCAATGTATTTGCAATCACACTATTTCAGAGGTTCGCACTGTTTACAGCAACCTGGTTTGTATATAAGGCATTTGGACTGTCCGGAACGAATGCGTTCGTGATCATTCTTCTGCAGTCTGTGATTTCGGTTTCTGTGGATATGCTGCCACTGCCGGGCGGTATGGGAATCAGTGAAAAACTGTTTTCGATGATTTTTGAGCCGGTTTTTGGAAGTGCACTTTTGATTCCGGGAATGATTTTAAGCAGAGGACTTGGATATTATACAGAATTATTGATCAGTGCAATTTTCACGATCGTGGCGAATTTTACAATAGGAAGAAATTTAAGGAAGAAAGCATAAATAAATGGAGAGTTCTTCTGATAAGAATAAAAATAAGGGGGAAATAAAATGTTAGGTGTTTATGATTACACAGTTATACTTACATATATCAGTCTGTGGATTTCGATTGGTGGGATGATGCTGTCATTGAATGGACATCTGGATCTTGCAGTATTGTGTCTTGCACTGTCTGGTCTGTGTGATATGTTTGATGGGAAGATTGCAAGAACAAAGAAGGATAGAACAGAAATAGAGAAACGTTTTGGAATCCAGATAGATTCCCTGTGTGACATTGTCTGTTTTGGAGTTGGACCGGCGATCATCTGTTATTGTATGGGAATGAATGGGATTGTCGGTGTTCTTATTCTTATGTTTTATGTGTTGGCAGGATTGATCCGTCTGGCATGGTTTAATGTAACAGAAGAGTGCAGGCAGGATGAGACAACAGAGAACAGAAAGTGTTATCAGGGATTGCCGATCACATCCATGTCGATCGCATTACCGATTCTTGTTGTGCTTCGCCCATTTTTGCACTGTGATTTCAGAATTGCACTGCATGCGATGGTTCTTCTTGTAGGACTTCTGTTTGTTATGGATTTCAAATTAAAAAAGCCGGGGAATAAGACACTTTCTGCATTAGTCGGAGTAGTAGCGATTGCAGTAGTCTGGACATTGAGACGAAGATTCATGTAAGAGGAGAGATTATGATTTATGCAGACAGAAACGGAAACAGGATGGAGAAAACAACAGGGCAGGACAGATTCCTGGAATATATCTATGGACATACATTGACAAGAATGATGCTGAAACCATTGCTTGGTTCCAGGGTATCCCGACTTGGCGGAAAAGTGCTGGACAGCAGAGTGTCCAGGCTGTTGATTCCATCGTTTGTCAGAAAGAATCAGATTGATCTGTCAATCTATGAAAAGAAACATTATTCTTCTTATAATGACTTTTTTACGCGTAAGATTTTAGTGGAGGAACGTCCGATTGATGGAAGAAAAGAAGTACTGATCAGTCCTTGTGACGGGAAAGTGACAGTTTGTCCGATTCAAAGGGATGGACTTTTTCTTATCAAACAGACACAGTATACAGTCCGTAGTCTTCTGAATGATGAAAAGCTTGCGAAACGCTATGAAGGTGGAACAGCTTATATAATCCGTCTCACGGTAGATGACTATCACAGATATTGTTATGTGGCAGATGGTGTGAAATCTGCACAGCGAAAGATCAGAGGAGTCTTCCATACAGTAAATCCGGTGGCAAATGACTATGCTCCGATTTACAAGATGAATACAAGGGAATATTGTCTTGTACAGACAGAAGAACTGGGAACCGTTTTGCAGATGGAAGTCGGTGCTCTTATGGTTGGACGGATTAAGAATCATAAAAAGAAAGTATCTGTTGTACACCGGGGAGAAGAAAAAGGAATGTTCGAGTTTGGCGGGTCTACAGTCGTTCTTTTGACAGAACCGGGAAAAGTGCAGACGGATGAAGATCTGGTGAGAAACAGTGCAACCGGTGCAGAGACATTGGTAAAGATGGGTGAGAAAATCGGTGAAAAATGTCAGAAAGAACCGTTTTTGGGCGAGAACTGAGGATTTTCTATAGCTTTCTAAATTAAAGTGTGCTAAAATGGCTGTGTTTGTTGATGAAACACAGCCATTTTTTGCAAATATGCAGATAAGACAGAGAGAAGGAGGAAAATTCAGGTGAAAAAGAGAAGAATGCTTTCAGTTCTTTTGATTGTTGCACTTGCAGTTGCTTCTTTTTCCGGTTGCGGAAAGAAGAAGGAAAAGGAAGAGCCAAAGAAAGAGACAAAGCAGGTAGTGCAAGAGGAAGAAGAGCCGGAAGAAGTAGAAGAGCCGGAAGTGAATCAGGAGACATTTGCTATTTTTGGAGTTGACTCCAGAGAAAATAATCTTGGTAAGGGAACAAGATCAGACTCCCTGATGGTGGTAAATGTAGATAATACAAATAAAAAAGTGTATATTGCTTCTGTCTATAGAGATTGTTATGTACAGATTGAAGGTCATGGTCTGGATAAGATCACACATGCACACTCTTTCGGAGGACCGGAGCTTGCAATGGATACATTAAATACAAACTTTGATCTGGATATTCAGAAATATATTACAGTTAACTTCATGAATGTAGCAGAACTGGTTGATGATATGGATGGAATCGAGCAGGATATTACAGAAGAAGAAACAAAGTATATCAATGGTTATATTGATGAGCTTAATGGAATCAGGGGAACATCTTCTGCACACATTACAGAAGCAGGTACTTATACATTAGATGGAACACAGGCGGTTGCATTTAGCCGTATCCGTTATACAGAAGGAGGAGATTATAAGAGAAGTGAAAGACAGAGAACAGTTCTCTTTAAGATTTTCTCAAAAGCACAGGAGCTTGATAAAGCGAAAAAGATCGATATTGCCAAGAGCATGCTTGATAAAATTAATACAAACTATTTAGAGAGCGAAGTACTTCGTCTTTTAAGTAAAATTACAGAATACAAGGTGGAAGCAATGGATGCATTTCCAAAGGTATTCTATTCCGGTAAGATTGATGGTGTGTTCTATGAAGTTCCGGTTACATTGAATGACATGAGTACACAGATGCATACATTTTTGTATCCGACAGAAACGTATACACCTTCTGAGACAGTTCAGTCTATCAGTGCTCAGGAAAGTGCGGTAGCACCAACAGCGAATAATGATTTTACACAGCAATAAGAGCATTTTAAACTGATTTTTGAAAAGAGTTGTGAAAAATAGAAAATAATTTCGTTTTTCACAGCTCTTTTTTGTATATGAAAAAGTCGTGTTCTGGTTACTGTTCTGATATAGAAAAACGTCTACTCGGGTTGCAATTACTTTCAATTTTATAAAATGTGTGTTATCCTAGCATTGGATGTTGTTTGAACGTTTAACTAAGATAAGAAAAAAGAAAAGGTTAGATAAGGGGTAAGAAAATGAAATACGAGAAGATGAACAATCTCTTCCTGCGTCAGTCCTATCTGGATTCCTGGGAAGATTATGAAAGAAGTTTAAAGAAAAAAAGCTTTATCAAATGGGATTATATTATATTGACAGCATCAAATGAAGCACAGGCAACGGCTTATCGGAATCAGATCGAGAACCGTCTAGAAAAAGGTCTTCTTCCGGAAGAGACAACGTATGCGGTTCTTCCAGATCCGGAGGGAAAACGTGTGGGATCAGGAGGCGCTACATTTCAGGTGATGCGTTATATTGCAGACCAGGAGCCTGAGAGAGAGAATCCTTTTAAGAATCGTAGAATTCTTGTGATTCATTCAGGTGGTGACAGTAAGAGAGTGCCGCAGTATTCTGCAATCGGCAAGCTTTTCTCACCGGTTCCAAGAGAATTGCCGGATGGAAGAAGTTCCACTTTATTTGATGAGTTTATTGTAGGAATGTCAGGAGTTCCATCCAGAATCCAGGAGGGAATGCTTGTTTTGTCAGGTGATGTATTGCTCCTGTTTAATCCACTTCAGATTGATGCGCAGTTTGACGGAGCAGCAGCAATTTCCATTAAAGAGCCGGTAGCTACAGGAAAGAATCATGGCGTATTTCTGAACGACGGACATGATTATGTAAAGTGTTTTCTTCATAAACAGACAGAAGAGCGTCTGCGAGAGATGGGAGCTGTTAATAAAGCAGGAAATGTAGATCTTGATACAGGTGCGGTATTGTTTGGCAGCGCACTGTTGCAGGCACTGTTCCGTCTGATTTCAACAGGGGGCAAAGTAGACGAGAAGAAATTCAGGCAGTTTTGTAATGAAGAAGCAAGGATCAGCTTTTATGGGGATTTTTTATATCCGCTTGCAAATGATTCTACATTAGAAGATTTCTATAAAGAGGCAGCAGAAGGACAGCTCAATGAGGCACTGCATGAATGCAGGACACAGATCTGGAATGCGATCCATCATTTCTCAATGAAGCTGTTGTGTCTGTCACCGGCGGAATTTATTCATTTTGGAACAACAAGGGAATTGAGAAGTCTTGTAACAAAAGATGTGCAGGATTACGAGTTCCTGGATTGGAAGATGCAGGTGAATTCAGCGGTGCAAAAAGAAGGATTTGCAGCGCATAATGCTTATGTAGGAAGCCGTGCGAAGATAGGAAAAGAAGCATATCTGGAGAATTGTTATATTCTTGGTAATTCTGAGGTCGGCGACGGAACCGTTCTTTCCCATGTGCGCATTATGGACCGGAAGATTCCGGAACAGATCGTCATGCACGGAACTGAACTGACAGGTGGGAAAAAAGTAATCAGGATTTATGGTGTGCCAGATAATCCGAAAGGAAAATATCCGGGAGAGGTTTCATTTCTCGGCACGACATTGAATCAGTTTATGGCTCAGAATAAAGTGACGAAAGAAGAACTCTGGAAAGGAGAAGAGACCTATCTGTGGTTTGCAGATCTTTATCCGGTGTGTGATGACTGGGAAGATGCACTTGATATGGCTGAAATCATTTACAAGATGGCACATGGTACTGCAACAAAAGAAGAGATTTCCAGATGGCGCGAGACTGAACGCATGAGTCTCTATTCCAGTTTTAATGCAGCAGATATTGAGACATCCTGTGATCAGGAGAGGTTTCTTGAAAACCGTATTCTTGCAAGGTGTTTCATCAGAAAACTGGAGCAGGGAATGTATTATGCGGAGGCACTCAAGATATTTGGAAAGCGTGGAATATCGAAAGAAATCTTTAAGTTACTGATGGAAGATGCGGAAGAAGCAGATTTCTCATTGAAGATTCGAATCTATCATGCAGTATCCTGTTATATGAAAAAGACAAGAACGATTTATGATGATCTGCATTATGATGCACTTGAGAATGACTGTTTTGGAACAATCCAGGAGGTGATTTATGAAGAAACAGAGAAGAAACTTCCGGATAGTGCAGGATATAGAATTGTAAAAGATCAGGTCGATATCGCCCTTCCGGTCCGCGTGAACTGGGGCGGAGGCTGGACGGATACACCACCACATTGTAATGAAAAGGGTGGAGTAGTTCTTAATGCTGCAATGAAATTAAGAGGAATCTATCCGGTACAGATCACGGTGAAGAGATTAGATGAGCTTCATGTGGAATTTGAAAGTAAGGATATCGGAGTCTATACAACTGTAGACAGTGCAGCTGAGATCCAGGATTGTCATAATCCATATGATTCATTTGCACTGCATAAAGCAGCTTTGATCGCCTGTGGAATTATCCCGGTCAAGGAAGAAGCAGATCTTCAGGAGATTTTAAAGCGGATGGGAGGAGGAATCTATCTTTCTACCCAGGTTTATGGAGTACCGAAAGGATCAGGACTTGGAACAAGCAGTATCTTATCAGGAGCGTGCGTAAAGGGAATCTTTGAATTTCTTGGTCAGGAGCGTACAGATGCAGAGATCTATGATGTTGTCCTTGGTATGGAGCAGATCATGAGTACCGGAGGCGGATGGCAGGATCAGGTTGGCGGACTGACAGAAGGAATTAAACTGATCTCAACAAAACCGGGGATTGCCCAGAATCTTGTTGTAGAGAAGATAGAAATGCCGGAAGAGGGAAAGAAAGAACTGAAAGAACGTTTCGCATTGATTTATACTGGTCAGAGGCGTCTTGCAAGAAATCTGCTGCGTGATGTGGTTGGTGGCTATATCGGAAGCAGACCAGAATCATTGAAGGCATTAAAGGAGATGAAGGCCATCGCCGTGTTAATGCGTTTTGCACTGGAGCAGGGAGATATTGACGAATTTGCTGAGCTTTTAAACCAACATTGGAAATTATCCTGTATGTTGGATGCCGGTACAACCAATACCTGTATCGATCAGATCCTTCTTGTATGTGAAGATCTGATCGATGGGAAGTTTATATCAGGAGCCGGTGGAGGCGGATTCATTCAGGTGATTCTAAAGAAAGATGTGACAAAGGAGCAGCTGCATGAACGTCTGCATGGCGTGTTCCAGGACAGTGGCGTAGATGTATGGGATTGCGAATTACTTGTTTAACGTATAAGTAAGACAAGAAATGAAAATTTGACAAAGAATTTCTACATGGTATAATGAGCGAAAAAGAAAGCAGTATATCAGTTAGGAGTAGATTTTTGAAGAGCAGTAAGAAAACGAATAGAGCGAAGAACAGGAAATTGACGATGATCTCATTTTTGCCGGCAATCATCTGGCTGATCCTTCTTTTAGTTTTGTCAAGCCAGAATGGACCACAGACAGCGGCAACCAGTCTGCCGATGGCAGAATGGATCCAACAGCACTTTTTTCCACAGGACAGTGTGGATTATGTGCATATGTATCTGAGAAAATGGGCACACTTTATCGTTTATTTCATAGAATCAGGATTATTGATTCTGGCAATGAAGAATGTGATGAAAGCCTGGAAAGCGGCGTGTGCGGTATTCGGACTTTGTACGATCTTGGCAATTGCAGATGAGGCACACAAGGTTCTGATCGTAGGAAGACACTGTCAGTGGGATGAAGCAGGAATCAATATTGTCGGTGTGATCATGGGAGTGTTGCTGACCTGGAGTATTCTATGGCTGATTCGTTGGGCAAGGGGAACACTTGAAGATTAGAAGGAATATTTTCGCAGAAAGCTTCATATAATGACATCAGGAAGACAAGCTGTGAAAGGGGAAATCGAAAGGTGGTTCTTGGATATATTGTCTGTTTTCTCGGTGGTCTGATTCTGGGCGTAGTCCTTATGTGTTTGCTTCAGATAAAGAGATGATTTGTGAGAGAGGTTGAGAGGCCTCTCTTTTTTTTATATCAGGAAAGTATTTTCCTGATATAAAAAAAATACTCCGTCCAGGATCTGCACAAATCCGAAAAACACCCGTTGTTGTTTTACATAAACTTAACATTTGGTTGATTTCAGACTTTACATTTCTTACGTAACATATGTACTGTGCTTGAGGGAAGCATAAATGGCTGCAGAAAATAAAAAAAGAAAATGCAGTGGGATTAGAAATGTGTATGAAATGTAAAGGAGATAATTGATATGAAAATGAAAAAGTTTATCGCATTACTTACAGTAGCAGGTATGACAGCAACAATGGCAGTTGGATGTGGAAGTTCATCAAACGAAACTTCAGATAATGCAGCAGATACAAATACAGAGAGCAGTGACAGCTCATTAAGCGGAACAATCACAGCAGCCGGTTCATCAGCACTGAAACCACTTGCTGATGATGCAGCAGATTCGTTTCTAAATGATCATCCGGATGTATCTATCACAATTGATGCAGGCGGTTCAGGAGAAGGACTGAAGCAGGTATCAGAAGGAACTGTAGATATTGGTAACTCTGATGTGGCAGCAGAAGATAAACTGGATGAGACAGCAGCAAAAGAGCTTGTAGATCATCAGGTATGTGTTGTAACTATGGCACCGATCGTAAACAAAGATGTTGCAGAAGCAGGTGTTAAGAGTCTTACAAAAGAGCAGTTGATCTCCATTTTCACAGGAAAGACAACAAACTGGAAAGATGTTGGAGGACCGGATGAGGATATCGTTCTTGTAACACGTCCTGAGTCTTCAGGAACAAGAGCAACATTCCAGAAATATGCACTGGATGGAAACGAAGAAGCTTCTAACACATCCATGGAAACAGATGATTCCGGAGTTCTTCTTACAAATGTAAAGAGTACAAACGGAGCAATCGGTTATGTAGCACTTTCTTATCTGACAGGAGATGCAGGTGTTGAGACAGTAGCAATTGATGATGTTGAGCCAACACTTGAGAATACTTACAGCGGAAAATATCCTGTATGGACATTCGAGCATATGTACACAAAGGGTGAACCAAATGAAGTGACAAAAGCATTCCTTGATTATATCACAGGTGATGAATATGGCACTCAGATGGAGAAACTTGGTTATGGTGTTGCATCTAAGATGACTGTAACAGAGCACTAATAGCGTTGCTGGTCGCACATCGTGTGAACAGTAACCTAATAGCATAAAGTGAAAAGCTATGAAATGTACTGCATGTTCCAGAAAAAATCAGAACAGCAGTACATTTCACTGATAAAAGGTGAAAATATGAAGAAACAAAACATGTTTACAAAAGAGTATGCATGGAGAGGACTGATGACAGCGGGCGGTTTGCTTGTTATTGCCATCACAATCTGTATCGGAGCCTTTCTTATATATAAGGGATCCGGTACATTTACGATATTTGGTCATTCCATATTTGAATTCTTAGGATCGACAGACTGGAACCCGGAAGATAATGCACAGGGTGGTGGAACTGTCGGAGCATTGATCTTTATCGTGGGTTCTCTGTGTACATGTGGTCTGGCACTTCTGATCGCGACTCCATTTGCAGTAGGTTCTGCAATCTTTATGATTGAGATCGCGCCGAAATTCGGAGAAAAGTTTTACAGACCAATCGTTGAAATTTTCGCAGGAATTCCATCAGTTGTTTATGGATGGGTTGGACTTACAGTCCTGATTCCAGCAATTAAGAAAGTATTTCATTTACAGGTTGGACATTCAGTTCTTGCGGCAGGGATTGTTTTGGCACTGATGATCTTCCCAACCATCAGTAATGTGGCGGCAGATTCCATTCATTCTGTGCCAAAAGATTACCGTATGGCAGCCTACGGACTGGGTTCTACAAGATGGCAGTCCATTTATAAAGTTGTCATTCCGGCAGCAGGTTCAGGAATTCTTTCAGGAATTATTCTCGGACTTGCGAGAGCATTCGGTGAGGCACTTGCGGTTGCAATGGTAATTGGACAGACAACAGCTCTTCCAAAGGGATTATTCTCCACAACAAAGAGTTTGACTACAGAAATCGCAGCACAGATGGGAAATGCAACGGAGGGCGGTGAGATGAAGACAGCACTCTGGACAATGGCATTGTTATTGTTCTTATTATCTCTGTTATTCATCCTGCTGATCCATTATTTTTCAAGACCGAAGAAAGACAAAGAGTAAGGGGGAGCAAATAGATGAATCGAGTACAACGTGCGCGTGGAATAAATCAAATAATGACCGGCGTGTTTTATCTGATCGCAGTGTTCTTCTTTACATTATTGATTGGATTTGCATCTTATGTAATTATCAAAGGATTTACAGGAGCAACACCGGAGATGTTTGCCTTTGCGAGAAAAGGAAGCATCGGAAACCAGTTGTTCAATACAATTTATCTAGTATTTATTTCGTTGTTATTCTCCATTCCGCTTGGAGTGACAGCCGGAATCTATCTGGCAATGTATGCGAAGAAAGGATTTCTTACAAAATTTCTAAGAATCTGTATTGAGACACTTTCTTCGCTTCCGTCCATTGTTGTTGGATTGTTTGGATATCTGGTATTTCTTGTGTTTTTCGGACTTGGAAAAAGTCTTCTCGCAGGAGCATTATCAGTTTCCATTCTGGCGATCCCAGTTATCACAACAACGACAGAGGACGCGATCAATGGTCTGCCGGGACATTACCTGCAGGCAAGTCTTGGACTTGGAGCAACAAGATGGCAGTCCATTTATCATGTGTTGATCCCGGCGTGTATCCCAAGAATCATGACAGGTGTCATCCTGGCAGCAGGAAGAGGATTTGGTGAGGCGGCAGCACTTCTGTATACAACAGGATCAGGAACAGATCTGCGCTGGAACAACTGGAATCTGACATCCCCAACCTGCCCGCTGAATATTTTCCGTCCGGCAGAGACATTGTCATTGCAGATTTGGGGACTTCAGATCAATGGACAGGATCCGAATCTTGCAAACCTGTCAGCAGCAATCCTGATGATTCTTGTTCTGCTGTTCAGCATTGGCGCAAATGCATTGAGCCGACACATTAATAAGAAGAATTCAGGAAACTAAAGACAGAAAATGAAAGAGGAAGCCAACTGATAATTTCTATGTCAATCATTTCGTTGACTGGCATGTAGAAAGGATAATTAATAAAAATGGAAGCAAAAAAAGCAAATAATTATAAATTTGATATCAGCCATCTGAATCTTCATTATGGAGACTTCCATGCACTCAAAGATGTGAATATGAAGATCGAGGCGAATAAGATCACTGCATTTATTGGACCTTCCGGATGTGGAAAATCTACATTTCTGAAGACACTGAACCGTATGAATGATCTGGTGGAAAATTGTAAGATTGATGGAAATGTTCTGCTCGACGGTAAGGACATTTTCAAGGAAATGGACGAGATCACACTGCGTCATCGTGTTGGAATGGTATTTCAGCAGCCAAATCCATTTCCAAAGAGTGTGTATGACAATGTGGCTTATGGACCGAGAATTGCCGGAATCAAGAAAAAATCTCAGCTGGATGAGATCGTTGAGCGAAGCCTTCGTCAGGCAGCGATTTGGGATGAACTCAAAGACCGTCTGAATAAAAGTGCACTCGGACTTTCCGGTGGACAGCAGCAGAGACTTTGTATTGCGAGAACACTGGCAGTTGAGCCGGAAGTAATTCTGATGGATGAGCCGACATCCGCACTGGATCCAATCTCAACATCTAAGATTGAAGACCTTGCGATGGAGCTGAAAAAAGATTATACTATCGTTATGGTAACGCATAATATGCAACAGGCAGTCCGTGTATCGGATAACACAGCATTTTTCCTCTTAGGAGAAGTGATTGAATATAATGACACTGAGAAATTGTTCTCCATTCCTGAGGATAAGAGAACTGAGGATTACATCACAGGGAGGTTTGGTTGATTTATGCGTAACAGATATGATATGCAGCTGCATCTTTTGGATACACAGCTTACACATATGGGTGAGTTGTGTGAAACAGCAATTGCAAAGGTAACTCAGGCATTAAAGGAAGGTAACACGGAACAGGCTCAGGTTGTGATCAAAGAAGATGAAGAGATCGATCAGATTGAAAAAGATATCGAGAGACTTTGTCTGAAGCTTCTGCTCCAGCAGCAGCCGGTCGCAAGAGACCTCAGAAGAATCTCAGCAGCACTTAAGATGATCACAGATATGGAGCGAATCGGAGATCAGACTTCTGATATCGCAGAGATCATCATTTCATCAAAGTGGGAGAAGATGGATGAGAATCTTGACAAGCTGACAGCGATGGCAACAGGCGTAAGCAAGATGGTTCGCAACAGTGTAACAGCATATGTTGAGAAAGATTTGGAGCTTGCACGTACAGTCATGAATGATGATGATGAGATTGATGATTATTTTGATGAGATCCGGGATCAGATCATCCAGCTGATCCGTGAGGCTGATGGCCGTGATGGAAGAAAACTCTTTGATTTTATCATGGTTACAAAGTATCTTGAGCGAATCGGAGACCATGCGACAAATATTGCCGAGTGGGTAGAATTTGCAATTACCGGAGTGCATAAGGATAGTGCTGTAATGCATTAGAAGGAGAAAGAAATATATGATTTTTTGTGTAGAAGATGACGATAACATTCGCGAACTTGTAATCTACACTCTGGAGACAACCGGACTGGAAGCCAGAGGATTTGCAGACGGGACGGCATTTATGGAGGCTTTGGCGTTTGACACGCCAGAGCTTGTTTTGCTTGATATTATGCTTCCGGGTGAAGATGGACTTGAGATTCTTAAGAAACTGAAAAATTCATCAAAGACAAAGGATATCCCTGTGATCATGGTGACAGCGAAGGGGTCAGAGTATGATAAGGTAGTGGGATTGGATTCCGGTGCGGATGATTATGTGACGAAACCATTTGGTATGATGGAGCTGATTTCCAGAATCAAAGCAGTGCTTCGCAGAAGTGGAAAGCAACAGGATAAGACGAAACTTTCTGTTGGAGGAATCAGCTTAGATACGAAGAAACATGAAGTGAAAGTAGATGGCGAGCAAGTTGTGCTGACATTGAAGGAATTTGAACTTCTTGAGAAATTGATGCGCAATCAGGGAATCGTGCTGACAAGAGACCAGCTACTGACAGAGATCTGGGGATATGATTTTGATGGAGAGACGAGAACGGTTGATGTTCATATCCGGACACTCCGCCAGAAGTTAGGTGAGCAGGGCAGTCTGGTCAAGACAGTTCGTGGTGTTGGATATCGGATCGGTGAAGAAGCGTAATACAAGTCTGGAGGATATGAGAAAGTGAGAAAACGAATTCAGAAAAGCATGATGTTTATACTGATTGCAATTTTAGTTCCGATATATCTGATCATGTCTGTTGTTGTGTATCAGCGGAACTTGAAGATCCTTGAGGGTGAGATCAAACAGGAAGCAGCGTATATCAAACGGGCAGTCGATCTGTCAGGAACAGAGTATCTTGCACAGCTGGATGATGTGGATCAGGGAACGCGAGTGACGCTGATCGCATCTACGGGAGATGTTCTGTATGATTCCAGAAATGATGGAAGTACGATGGAGAATCATAAGACCAGAGCCGAAGTACAGCAGGCTTTGAAGAATGGGGCAGGCGAGAAGATCCGTATGTCAGATACCGTAAGCAAAGAATTGTATTATTATGCGGTTCTTCTGGATGATGGGAACGTTCTCCGTGTTTCAAAATCAATGGATAGTCTGATGTGGACTTCATTAAATATTTTGCCGGTGGTTATAGGGATTGGAATCATTGGACTTGTACTTGCCTGGTTTCTTGCAAAATGGCAGACAAACAGACTGATGGAACCTGTAATTCATCTGGATTTGGAAAACCCATTGGATAATGTTGTATATGAGGAGATGACCCCGCTTTTGGAAGCTATGGATAAGCAGAATAAAGAAAAAGAAGCTGTGGCCAATATGCGTAAAGAATTCTCTGCAAATGTATCCCATGAGCTGAAAACTCCGCTCACTTCGATTTCCGGATACGCAGAGATCATGATGAATGGACTCGTGCGTCCGGAGGATATTCCGAGATTTTCTGAGACAATTTATAAGGAGGCACGTCGGCTTTTGACATTGATTGAAGATATTATTAAAATATCAAAGCTAGATGACGAATCTGTTGAGCTTGAGAAAGAAGATGTAGATTTATTTGAACTGACGAGAGAAATTGTTAGTCGTCTTTCTCTTACAGCGGCTCAGCGGAATATTCATATGGAACTGACAGGAGAATCTGTGAAAACACATGGAATCCGTCAGATTCTGGATGAAATGATCTATAACATTACAGAAAATGCTGTAAAGTATAATAAAGAAAATGGAAATGTAACCATTTGGGTAGGAAATACACTGGAAGGACCGAAAGTCCGCGTGAGTGATACAGGGATCGGAATTCCAAAAGAACATCAGGATAGAATCTTTGAACGATTCTACAGAGTTGATAAGAGCCATTCGAAAGAACGGGGGGGAACAGGACTTGGATTGTCGATCGTGAAGCATGGAGCAATTCTGCATGGGGCGAAAGTTCAGGTGGATAGTGAGTACGGAAAAGGAACAAGAATGGAGATTATATTTCCTGAGAAATAAAATAGTGCTGTTTTACGCAGGAGAAGAGGAATAAAACCTTCCTTTTCTTCTGCGTTTTTGCTTGAATCAAACAAGAGGTTGTGCTAGGATAGATATAACAAGTGGAAAATATCCCCTGCGGCTGATTTTACAGGAGATATGTTTTACACGAAAGAGAAAGGGGTTACGCGTATGCTGATAGAAGTTGATTTCAACAGTGACGAGGCGATTTACATTCAATTGTGTAACCAGATCATTCTTGGTATTGCTATGTCAGATATTCAGGAAGGGGATTCACTCCCATCTGTCAGACAGCTTGCAGATACGGTTGGAGTGAATATGCATACTGTGAACAAAGCGTATCATGTGTTGAAGCGGGAAGGATATATCAGTCTGGATAAACGCAGAGGTGCAGTGATCGCAGTTGATGTAGATAAACTTCAGCAGCTCGAAGTGATGAAAGATCAGTTAAGGATCGTACTTGCGCGAGGGCGTTGCAAGAACATCTCACGGCAGGAGGTTCATGAGCTGGTAGATGAGATATTTGACGAGTATGAGCTGCACGAGAACCGGTAGCAGAGAAGTAGAAAGACATAAGGGAGACATATATGCAGATTTCATATACAAAGCCGGCGCAGCATGCGCTTAAGTATGCGGCTAAAGCTGCCAGAGAGATGAAACATCCGTATATCGGAACAGAACATTTGCTTCTGGCATTGAGAGAAGAATATACAGGAGTGGCAGGACAGGTACTTGCGAACAGTGGAGTAGAGTCGGAGAAGATTCTGAAGCTGATGGATGAGCTGATCACTCCGGCAGAAGAACATCCGGCAGCGAAAGGAAAGAGGTTAGAAGAGAGTCCGAGACTCCAGTATCTGTTAGAGAACAGCGCGAAGGAGTGTAAAAGACTCCGTACAACGGAAATCGGAACAGAACATTTCCTTCTTGCGATGATACGTGATGTGGATTGTGTGGCAGCAAAGATTCTGATCACATTGAATGTGAATCTTCAGAAATTATTCCAGAGCATTATGAATGCAGCAGGGATCGATCCGAAGATCTATCAGGAAGAACTTCAGGAGGATAATCGCGGAAGCGGTGCGATGATGGAGCAGTACTGTACAGATCTGACAGAACGTGCGGCAGAAGGAAAAATGGATCCGGTTGTGGGAAGAAACCAGGAAATTTACCGTCTGATGGAGATTTTAAGCCGCAGGACAAAGAACAACCCATGTCTGGTTGGAGAACCGGGAGTTGGTAAGACAGCAATTATTGAAGGCTTAGCACAGAGAATCGCATCCGGTGTGGTTCCGGAGAAGATGAAAGATAAGAAGATTTACAGTCTGGATCTTCCGGGACTGATCGCTGGTTCAAAGTACCGTGGTGAGTTTGAAGAGCGTATGAAAGGCCTGATATCAGAAGTAGAGGCCTGTGGAAATGTGATTCTGTTCCTTGATGAGATCCATACGATGATCGGTGCCGGAGGCGCAGAAGGAGCGATTGATGCATCCAGCATTCTGAAACCTTCACTGGCGAGAGGTGAGATGCAGCTGATCGGTGCAACTACGATTGCAGAATATCGGAAGTACATTGAGAAAGATGCAGCACTTGAGCGAAGATTCCAACCGGTGACGATTGAAGAGCCGACACAGGATCAGTGTATTGAGATCTTAAAAGGTCTGAAAGAGAAATACGAAGCGCATCATAAAGTTGTGATCGAAGAACAGGCACTGGAGTCAGCAGTGCAGCTGTCAGAGCGTTACATCACAGACCGGAATCTTCCAGATAAGGCGATTGATGTTTTAGATGAAGCATGCTCAAAGGTGAGTCTGAAGGGATATGAGGTTCCAGAGAATCTGAAGCAGTTAGAACAGGCAGTGAAAGAACTTGCTTCGCAGAAGGAAGAGAGCATTGAACGGGGAGATTTTGCAGAAGCGTCCCTGATTCAGAAAGAACAGGATGCAGTGCAGAAGAAATTAGACTCAGTGAAAAAACGCTTTGAGAAGAAACAGGCGAAGGCCAACCCACCGGTAACTGTAGATGCGGTTGCAGAAGTGGTGTCTGCCTGGACAAAAGTACCGGTGAGTAAGCTCGCAGAGAGTGATGCCCAGCGTCTGAAGAATCTGGAGCATGTCCTTCAGAAGAGAGTGATCGGACAGGACGAGGCTGTCGGCGCAGTTGCAAGGGCTGTGAAGAGAGGAAGAGTCGGACTGAAAGATCCGAAGCGCCCGATCGGTTCCTTCCTGTTCCTGGGACCAACCGGTGTTGGTAAGACAGAATTATCAAAAGCACTGGCAGAAGCGTTATTTGGGAAAGAAGATGCAATGATCCGTGTTGATATGTCAGAATATATGGAGAAACATTCCGTTTCCAAGATGATCGGATCTCCTCCGGGATATGTCGGTCATGAAGAAGGTGGACAACTCAGTGACCAGGTGCGTACACATCCATATTCCGTGATTCTGTTTGATGAGATTGAGAAAGCACATCCGGATGTGTTCAATGTACTTCTTCAGGTGCTGGACGATGGGCATATTACAGATTCTCAGGGGAGAAAGGTTGACTTTTCTAATACTGTAATTATTATGACATCAAATGCAGGTGCGAAAGCAATTGTTGAACCGAAGAAGCTAGGATTTGCGACAAAAGAAGATCCGGCGAGTGATTATAAGAAGATGAAGCAGAATGTGATGGACGAAGTGAAACAGATCTTCCGTCCGGAATTCCTGAACCGAATTGATGAGATTATTGTATTCCATTCACTCGGCAAAGAAGAGATGAAGAAAATCGTTTCTTTGTTATGCAATCAGTTTACTAAACGTCTGGAATCACAGATGAATATTCATCTGAAACTGCGTGAATCTGCGAAGGCTCTCATTGTGGAGAAAGGAACGGATGCGAAGTACGGAGCAAGACCACTGCGCCGTGCATTGCAGACAGAACTGGAGGATAAGCTGGCAGATGCGATCCTGAACGGAGAGATTCAAGAAGGGGATCATGTGGCAGCAGGAGCATCCAAAAAGGGAATTCATTTTGTGAAGACAGAATCTTAAAATCACATCGAATTGTAAATGTGAAGAATAAATAAAATCTATAGAAAAACTATTTTAAGTAGTATATAATAGGAACATATATATACCCAGGAGGAAATTAAAAATGGCAACAGTGAAAGAATTATTGCGTGCAGAGAACGACGGAACATTAAGCTTTGGAGATTACACTCTTGCATCCAAGACAAAGAAGGACGGATTTGAATTTAAAGGAGATCTTTATAAAGTAAAGACATTTGCGGAAATTACAAAGCTGGAGAAAAATGGAATGTTCGTTTATGAGTCTGTTCCGGGAAGTACAGTAGAGAACTTCAAAGAGACAGAAACAGAAGTTGAGTTCACAGTTTCCGCACCGGAAGACGTACAGTTTACATTGGAACTTGAGCCAGAGAGCGAATATGAAGTATTTATCGCCGGAGAGTCTGCAGGTAAGATGGGAACAAACTTAAGCGGAAAATTAAGTGTAAGTGTTGAACTTAACGCAGATCAGAGTGCTGCAATCAAAGTTGTCAAATGCTAATCAGTCAGATTCGGATAGAAACAAGAGTAGTGTAAAAACAGAGGGAAAGGAATTGCAAGATGCGCCTTTCCCTTTTCTAATCTATAAACCTGGCAAGCTGTATTACGCTTGCTTCGAACAGAAAGGAAATTATGAATGGCAAAAGGAAAGAAAACAGTTTACTTCTGTCAGAATTGTGGGCATGAGGAAGCGAAGTGGCTCGGTCAGTGTCCAATGTGTAAGGAATGGAATACATTTGTCGAGGAGAGAATTGACAGTGGCATCACGAAAGGAACGACTGTAGCAGCCAGAGCGGTGAATGAAGCGAAAGTGGTTCCAATCACAGAAGTTTCCGCGGATGATGATACAAGGAATAAGACTGGAATTAAAGAATTAGACAGGGTTCTTGGTGGTGGGATCGTGCCGGGGTCACTTGTTCTGGTAGGAGGAGATCCGGGAATTGGAAAATCAACTTTGCTCTTGCAAGTCTGCCAAAGGATGGCGAAGCAGCAGAAGATTTTATATATTTCAGGTGAAGAGTCTCAGACTCAGATCAAGCTTCGTGCAAACCGTATGGGTGAATTCAGCCAGAATCTGTTGCTTTTGTGTGAGACGAATCTTGGGATTATCCGCAACGTGATCGAGAAAGAGAAGCCGGAGCTTGTGATCATTGATTCCATCCAGACGATGTACAGTGAAGATGTGAATTCCGCACCGGGAAGTGTCTCCCAGGTCCGTGAGTCTACGAATGTATTTATGCAGCTGGCGAAGGGACTATGTATCCCAATCTTCATTGTTGGCCATGTGACAAAAGAAGGAACCGTGGCTGGTCCGCGTGTGCTGGAACATATGGTGGATACGGTACTTTATTTTGAAGGAGATCGTCATGCATCTTACCGAATCCTCAGAGCTGTGAAGAATCGTTTTGGTTCTACGAATGAGATCGGTGTCTTTGAGATGAGGCAGAATGGACTTGTAGAAGTAGAGAATCCATCCGAATATATGCTGAGTGGAAAACCGGAGAATGCATCTGGTTCAGTTGTAGCCTGTTCGATGGAGGGAACACGCCCAATTCTTCTGGAGATTCAGGCACTAGTTGCAAGAACGAACTTTGGTATGCCGAGAAGAACTGCAGCAGGAACAGATTATAACAGGGTGAATCTTCTGATGGCAGTACTTGAAAAACGACTTGGTATGAATCTTGGAAATTGCGATGCCTATGTAAATATTGCGGGCGGAATCAAGATGAATGAGCCGGCAATCGATCTCGGAATCGTGATGGCACTCGTGTCAAGTTACCGGAATCGTCCGATCGATGAAAAAACGATCGTGTTCGGTGAGGTTGGTCTGAGTGGTGAGGTACGTGCGGTGAATATGCCGGAGCAGCGTGTGGCTGAGGCGAAGAAGCTTGGATTCGAGACGTGTATCCTTCCGGAAGTGTGCATGAAAACGGTGAAGGATGTTAAGGGAATCAAGCTGCTGGGTGTGAAGAGTGTGAATGAGGCTGTGGCGATTTTTTAGTAATAAGAAACATTGCAAGGTTATAATGAAATAGAGCAAATGAAGAAAGAAGTTTCTGATATAAGATGAAAATTTTATGTTAGAAACTTCTTTTTATATCTTAGGACGCATTTTAGTTTACAACATGCTGAAAAATAATGGATAACGGAGTAATATAATAAACCATTGCTCTAAAAAATAAAAAAACAAACAGTATATAACAGTTGACAACAGTGATGCACTGTTATATACTGTTCACAACAGGAGGTTGCTTATGAAGATTATAATCAATAATTCATCGATGGTACCGATCTATGAACAGATCATGGAGCAGATCAAAGCGCAGATCATCTCCGGAGAATTAAAAGAAAATGATATACTGCCGTCAGTGAGAACGATGGCAAAGGAACTGAAGATCAGTGCACTTACCGTGAAGAAGGCATATGACAATCTGGAAGCGGAGGGCATGACGGTCACGGTTCATGGAAAAGGAACTTATGTTGCAGCTTCGAATACACAGTTGATGGAAGAAGAGCGCAGAAAAGAAGTTGAGGCGGATCTGGAAGCGGCGATTCAGAAGGGAAGACGCTGCGGAATGAAAGAGGAAGAGATCCGCTCCTTGTTTGAACTCATCATGGAGGACGAATAATTATGTTAGATATCAAAGGGGTAAAGAAAAGCTACGGCGAATTTCAGTTAGACTGTTCGCTAAATGTAGAAAAAGGAAGAATCACAGGTCTGGTCGGAGAAAACGGAGCCGGTAAGAGCACTGTGTTCAAGGCAGTACTCGGACTCATTTCCTATGATGGTGGCGAGATAAAGATTCTTGGAAAAACACCGCAAGAGTTAAGCGAGAAAGAGAAAGAACAGATGGGAGTAGTCCTGGCAGAAGCAGGATTCAGCGGATATTTAAAAGGAAAAGATGTTAAGGCAGTTCTTGCCAAACTGTATCCAAAGTTTGAAGAAGAAAAATTTCTTCAGATGTGTGAAAGATATCAGATTCCACTGGATAAATTCTTAAAAGAGTATTCAACTGGAATGAAAGCAAAGCTGAATCTGATCATTGCATTGACGCATCAGGCAGATTTCCTGATGCTGGATGAGCCGACAGCCGGTCTTGATGTCGGAGCAAGAGAAGGGATGCTGGATATTTTGAGAACATATATGGAAGAAGAGCCGGAGAGAAGCATCCTGATCAGTTCACATATATCTTCAGACTTAGAGCATCTGTGTGATGATATTTATGTGATTCATAAAGGAAAGATCGTACTTCATGAAGAGATGGATAGAATTCTTGAAAAGTATGCCATGTTGAAAGTCAGCGAGGAACAGTATCAGGCTTTAGATAAAAACTATATCCTGAAAGAGAGAAAAGAAAATTTCGGAATTGCCTGTCTGACAAATGAGAAGCAGTATTATACAGAAAATTATCCGGAAATTGTAGTGGAAAGCGGATCACTCGATCAGGTGATTCTGATGTTGACAGGAGGCGAGATGTGATGAAAGGAATCAGAGGACTTTTGGAAAAGGATTTTCGGTTGTTTCGTTATCAAGGTGGAAAATTTTTTCTTGTAATTGCAATTGTGGGGTTATTTTTAAGTCTTGCAGGAAATATGGGGACCAATTTTGTCTCTATTTATATTACAAGTGTAATGGCAATTTATTCTGGAAGTACAATTAGTTATGATGAAGCAGAACATGGTTATAACTATCTTTTTTCTTTACCAGTAAACAGAAAAATATATGTACAGGAAAAATATATCTTCTCATTTATTCTAACTGTAGTTGGATGGTGTGCTGGTATGATCTGTGCAGGAATTGCTGTAATGATAAAACCGGGAGAAAGATTTAATCTGGAAAGACTGGCAGAAAGTTCAATTGCGTTAATGATTATTTTAGCAATTTCAGGAATTGTGATTACAATTAAACTAAAATTTGAAGGCGAGAAAGGAAGACTTGTATTTGCCATTATATTTTTGTCAATCTTTGTCGGGTGTTATTTGATTGGATATCTTGTGAACGCAAGTTCAAGCGTGGAGAAGAGATTTGCACAAGTGACAAAAGGAATCGGAGATACACAGATGATAATTTTAGTGATCGTGCTGAGCTTGCTTGTATGGTTCATTTCTTATATTTACAGTATGAGAGTCATGAAAAAGAAAGAGTTTTAGTTATTGTTAACTTTTTAAGATGGAGTGATGAAATCAGATGGAGTCAGTCATTTGGTTTCATCATTTTTATATATTGAATTTAATTAACTATCTAACTTGTTTGTGTGCAAAAAGTATTAAGAAAGTGTGAAAAAATAGAAATAATATTGACTTACTTTGTGAAAAGTACTATATTTTCATTTAGTTAATTAACTAACTAATTTTTGCTATTCATTCTGTGGAAAAGTGATAGTCAGAATTTTTTTGGAGAATGTATCAATAGATCAAGGAGGGAAAAGAACGTGAAGTGTCATAAAGAGGATGCCCCATTACTTGGATTGATGGGACAGAGTATGCGTCTGATCGGAAAGAGAGCACAGGAATTGTATGCAGAATACGATTTGAACAGAGCCCAGTCAGGGATCTTATTTGCCCTTCATCAGGAAGATTCCATGTCTCAGAAAGAACTTGCGAAGCGCCTGAATGTAACGCCGCCGTCAATTACATCGATGATCAAGAAGATGGAACAGGAAGGTTACATTACAAGAAAAGCCGATGAACAGGACCAGAGAGTGATGCGCCTGACTCTTGCACAGAAAGGGAGAGACAGCATTGCTTATGTGATCAAGACAGCTGAGAAACTGGAAGAAAAAGTGTTTGAAGGAATGAGCGCGGAAGAGAAGATGCTTTTTCGCCGGCTGCTCCTGCAGATTATAGAGAATGTGGAGTAGTGAATGAAGTAGATTACTGTCGCTGAGAATCAGCGGTTAGTGATAAATTGTGTAACTTGAAGAGAGTTGTTGTTGTTGCTTGCACATATTGCGAACAGTAACAGAGAATTACCAGGAAAGGAAATACGCAGATTATGAAGAACTTATTCAAATACGCTGCATCGTACTGGAAAGCTATGATTGCGATCGTGCTGATTCTGGTAGTGCAGGCGTATTGTGATCTGTCCTTGCCGGCTTACACATCAGATATTGTAAATGTAGGAATCCAGCAGGGCGGTATTGAAGATGAAGTACCGAGACAGATTGCAACAGAAGAAATGGAAAAATTGCTTTTGTTTGTATCGGAAGACGATCAACAGATGGTGATGGATGCATATACAGAAGATAATACTTCTTATAAAAAAGAAGCTTATGTTTTGAAAGATTCTGTTGCTGAAGAGGAAAATACGATGGAGAATCTGAAAGATATTCTTCAGATTCCAATGATGATGACATCCGGAATCGAGTCCGGAAGTGATACAACAAAACAGATGGAAGACAAGCTGAAAGAGCAGATGTCCCAGGGAATGGCGCAGAGCATGCCACAAGGGGCAGACCGGACAATGCCGGAAGGAATGCCACAAGGCGAATCCCAGGCAGTGTCACTGGATGACATGTCTATGTTTGATCTTCTGAAAATGCTTCCGGCTGAGCAGAGAGCAACAATGGTTGAGAAGATTGAAGAGCAGATGTCAGAGATGCCGGATACAATTCTTGATCAGGCAGCAGTGAGCTTCTGCAGGAGTGCATATAAAGACCTTGGAATGGACATGGATCAGACACAGATTCATTATCTGTTAAAAACAGGAGGTCAGATGGCTGCACTTGCTCTTCTTGGAATGGTAGCAAGTATTATGGTTGCATTTCTGGCATCAAGAGTTGGAGCAAGTGCAGGACGTGATCTGAGAAGTGGAGTATTCCATAAGGTTGTTGGATTTTCAAACAACGAGTTCAATCACTTCTCAACAGCATCTTTGATCACGAGAAGTACGAATGATATCCAGCAGATTCAGATGCTGATCGTTATGCTGCTTCGTATGGTTCTGTATGCGCCAATCCTTGCAATCGGTGGAGTGCTGCAGGTTATGAAGACGAATGTATCCATGTCCTGGATCATCGGACTTGCGGTTATTATCATTGCATTTGTAGTTTTGTTGCTGTTCCTTGTTGTTATGCCAAAGTTCAAAGTGCTGCAGAATCTTGTTGACAAGTTGAACCTTGTAACAAGAGAGATTCTGACAGGACTTCCGGTTATCCGTGCATTCAGTACAGAGAAGCATGAGGAAGAGAGATTTGATGATGCGAACCGCACACTGACGAAGACGAATCTTTTCGTCAACCGTGCAATGACATTTATGATGCCGGTGATGATGTTAGTCATGAACGGTGTATCTGTTCTGATCGTATGGACAGGAGCACATGGAATCAGTGATGGACAGATGCAGGTTGGAGATATGATGGCATTTATCCAATATACGATGCAGATCATTATGGGATTTTTAATGCTTTGTATGATTTCAATTATGCTTCCAAGAGCAGCTGTGGCAGCAGACCGTGTTGAGGAAGTATTGAAGAGTGAGACAATGATCCACGATCCAAAGCAAGAAAAACATTTCCCGGAAGACGGAAAAGGAGTACTTACTTTCAATCATGTATCTTTCCGTTATCCAGGTGCAGATGAAGATGTTCTGGAAGATATTACATTTACAGCGAAGCCGGGTGAGACAACAGCGATTATCGGAAGTACCGGAAGTGGTAAGTCTACGCTGGTAAATCTGATTCCACGTTTCTATGATGTGACATCCGGAGATATTACGCTGGATGGTGTAGATATCCGTGAAGTGAAACAGCAGGAACTTCGTGAGAAGCTTGGATATGTTCCGCAGAAGGGAGTTCTGTTCTCGGGAGATATCGCATCTAATATCATGTTTGGTAATTCACATGGAAGCGATGATGAGATGATCGAGGCGGCAGAGATTGCACAGGCAACAGAATTTATTGACACAAAACCGGAGAAATATAAGAGCCCGATCTCACAGGGAGGTTCGAATGTATCCGGTGGACAGAAGCAGAGACTTTCTATTGCAAGAGCAATCGCAAAGCACCCGCAGGTATTTATTTTTGACGACAGTTTTTCTGCCCTTGACTATAAGACGGATGTAACACTCCGCCGTGCGCTGGCTGAAAAGACAAGCGGAAGTACGGTGCTGATCGTTGCACAGAGAATCAGCACGATCCTGCATGCAGAGCAAATCATAGTATTGGACGAAGGCAAAGTGGCAGGTAAGGGAACTCATGCGGAGCTTCTCAAGAACTGTCCGGTATATCGTGAAATCGCAGAATCCCAGCTGTCCAGGAAAGAGTTAGAAGCAGCGTTAAATGAGCAGACAGATGGAAAGGAGGATCAGATTCATGGCTAGAATGCATGGCGGTCGAAGACCGAATGAAAAAGCAAAAGACTTCAAAGGAACAATGAAGAAACTGATCCGCTACATGGCAATTTACAAAGTACAGGTATTTTTCGTAGCCGTGTTTGCCATCTGTGGAACGATATTCAATATTGTCGGACCGAAGATTTTAGGAAAAGCAACGACGGAGATTTTCAATGGACTTGTAAGTAAAGTTTCCGGTGGAGACGGAATGAATTTCGGTAAAATCGGACAGATTCTGCTGACTGTTCTTTGCCTGTATGTGATCAGCGCAATCTGCAGTTTTGTGCAGGGATATTTGATGACGGGGGTGTCTCAGAAGACAACCTACCGTTTGAGAAGAGAAATCTCCGAGAAGATCAACCGCATGCCGATGAGCTATTTTGACACAAAGCCGGTAGGTGAAGTGCTTTCCCGTGTGACAAATGATGTTGACACACTTGGACAGAGCCTGAACCAGAGTGCAACTCAGATGATCACATCGGTTACAACTCTGATTGGTGTATTTATCATGATGTTGTCAATCAGCCCACTGATGACAGTGACTGCAGTTTTGATTCTTCCGCTTTCTGCCGGATTGATCGGATTCGTAATGAAACATTCACAGAAATATTTCGTAGGGCAGCAGACATACCTTGGAAATGTGAATGGACAGGTAGAAGAAATCTATGGTGGTCATAACATCATCAAGGCATTTAATAAAGAAGAGGAAGTAATTGAAGTATTCAATGAAACAAATGATAAGCTGTATGATTCCGCATGGAAATCCCAGTTCTTTTCCGGTTTGATGATGCCTGTAATGCAGTTTGTAGGAAACTTGGGTTACGTGGCAGTGGCAATCCTTGGGGGATATCTGACAATTAAGGATGTGATCGAGGTTGGAGATATCCAGTCCTTTATTCAATATGTACGTAACTTTACACAGCCATTGCAGCAGATCGCACAGGTGGCGAATATGCTTCAGTCAACAGCTGCAGCATCAGAGCGTGTCTTCGAGTTCCTGGAAGGACCGGAAGAAGATCAGACAGTAGAGAATCCGGTTTCTGTAGAGAATCTTCAGGGAAATGTTGAATTTGAGCATGTACGTTTTGGATATAATGAAGATAAGATCATCATTAATAACTTCTCAGCGGATGTGAAAGAAGGCCAGAAGATCGCAATTGTTGGTCCGACAGGAGCCGGAAAGACAACAATGATCAAATTGCTCATGCGTTTCTATGATGTGAATGGAGGTTCGATCAAGATTGACGGACACGATGTCCGGGACTTCAATAGAAGTGAACTCCGTGAAATGTTCGGAATGGTTCTGCAGGATACCTGGCTGTTCCATGGTACGATCAGTGACAATATCCGTTATGGAAAACTGAATGCGACAGAGGAAGAAGTGATTCAGGCAGCGAAGGCGGCACATGTGCATCGTTTCATCCAGACACTTCCGAGTGGATACAATATGGAACTGAATGAAGAAGCAAGTAATGTATCCCAGGGACAGAAACAGCTCCTCACAATCGCAAGGGCAATCCTTGCAGATCCGAAGATCCTGATTTTGGATGAGGCGACAAGTTCAGTTGATACCCGTACAGAAGAAATGATCCAGAAAGCGATGGACAATCTGATGAAGGGAAGAACAAGCTTTGTTATTGCCCACCGTTTGTCAACCATTCGTGATGCCGATCTGATCCTTGTTATGAAGGACGGAGATATCATTGAGCAGGGAAATCACGAGGAACTTCTTGCAAGAGGCGGATTCTATGCGGATCTGTATAATTCTCAGTTCGAAAGTACGACAGAGATCGCGTAAAATAATAAGAAACTCTATTATCTCTTCCAGATTAGAATATGGCAGGGATAATAGAGTTTTTCTATAAAGGATTAGCTAAAAATTCAATCGTATATTGTTCAAGTGAAGCAAGAAGCTTATCAAGTGGAAATACTTTAAGATCATTTACCGCATCCAAGGTAACACTGAGATATCCATGCAATGAATCCAGGACTTGCTGTACATTTCCATACTGAATTTCATTGATCCCGGGATTTATGATCTGTGCGTTCAGATCGAGTGGAATCTGATAGCGGTTTACAAGATAAGTATTCATCTTTGTATAGTCCCCATAATAATATTCCTCAGTAAGATATTTTTCAAAAGGGATATAAGTCTGGAAATTTCTGATATAAATGGTCGCAATCTCTTCTTTTATATCTGTAATCTGTCCACTTTCATCATAAAAATCAACAATCTCCGGAATAAAATCCTTGAAAAACCGACGGTCGATATATAAATGAAAATAGTAGCCCAAAACACTGGAATCAGAAAGAAGAGAGTTATATTTAGCAGTAAAACGTGTTAAATCCGGAAATACCATCATCTTATCACGATAAACAGGATTCCGGAAATGTGAAAGCTCTTTTTGGTCTGTCGCATCCGGTAGAAGATTCCCAATCAGAAAATCATTTACAGATTGAATCGGATAAGGAAAATCAGGGTACTCGTGAAGATGGCTTCGCAGCATCTGGGCTGCAGTTAAATGTAAAATAAAACCAGGCATGAGAAAATCCTTTCATATTATAAATTGATATTATCTTAACATGAAATGAGTATATTATACAAGCGAGCTTGCAATAGCTGTCGTGTTTTGAAATGTATGTTACGCATCTGCAACAACCGAAAGAACTGACGTCCTTTCGGTTAAGGGCATTCGC